>ERZ802822.545-NODE-545-length-25830-cov-10.798043_pt1 | contig 25830 bp, 28 predicted proteins | sample MGYA00345649_ERZ802822 | MGnify/ENA primary metagenome ERZ802822 (study PRJEB30503, sample SAMEA104212359) | marine metagenome | biome: Westerlies Biome; feature: [SRF] surface water layer (ENVO:00010504) within the epipelagic zone...; material: water...
ACTTCTGGAAGACTATATCCATAAAATAAAACAATATCTCCTTGTAGGTTTGTTAAAATATATCCAGTTATAGGAAGGGTAAAAAATATAATATAAAAAAAAATATGAGTTAAAGTGGCTATCTTCATAAGTATAGGCTTATTTGGCAATGGAATAGGTTTGATATTGATGTATCTCCAAGCAACTCTCAATAAGGCAAGAAGAAATATTGTTATACCTAGGCTATTATGAAGAGCTAAAACTTCATAATAATATTGAAAATTATGTTTAAGGTTTAAGCCTAATATAAAAGTGGCAATAATGATTAGAGCCATTAGCCAATGGAAAATAATACTTATTAACCCATATCTTTCTTCACTATTAAGAATATTCATTTCTAATTAGAATATATTTTTATACCTATTAATAATCGATAAAAATCTTAAAATAAGAAATTCTTATTAGATTCCTGTTAATCAATTTGATTTACTAATTAAAAATATTCAATAACCATGAAATTATTACAATTCCTAATTATTTTTTTTTTCGTCTTCAACCCTCTTCTTAGCAGAGAATATATCGTGCTTCAATCTACCACCAGCACTGCAAATACAGGGCTTCTTGAAATATTATCTGATAATTTCTTCAAAGAAACTGGAATTGAAGTTCGTGCAATAGCAGTTGGAACCGGAACAGCAATTCAAAATGCAAAAAGAGGTGATGGCGACCTACTTCTCGTTCATTCAAAAACAGATGAGATAAATTTTGTTAAGGAAGGTTATGGTGTGGAAAGATTTGACTTAATGTACAATGACTTTGTCATCGTAGGCCCATCTAGTGATCCGGCAAAAATTGAAAATGCTAGTTCATTAAAAGAAATAATGAATATTCTCCATTCTTCTGACACTAAATTTATCTCTCGAGATGACAATTCAGGAACTCATAAAAAAGAACTATCATTGTGGAAAAATGCCAATCTTTTGCTACCTTCTTCAAATTTTTATATCAAAACAGGGACAGGTATGGCCAACACTTTAAATATAGCATCAGAGATGCAGGCTTATACTTTAACAGATCGTGGAACTTGGATTACATTTAAGAATAAAAAAAATTTAAGAATTTTATTTGATAAAGATAGTTCTCTTTATAATCCTTATGGAATTATAGCGCTCAATCCAATCAAATTTCCTCATGTGGAATATGAAAAATCTATGAGATTTATTGATTGGCTAATCAATGGTAACGGGAAGCTTTTAATTGAAAATTTTGAAGTAAACCACCAAAAAATATTTTTCATCAATGAATAAGAAATTAATTTAAAATAAGATGTTTATCACATGATCAATTATCAAAAAATTTTTGAAGCGATCTCTATTTCTCTTCATGTTAGTATTTTATCTACACTGTTTGCTTTTCTTTTGTCGCTTTTTTTGGGTTATTTAATCGCAATAAATAAATTTTTTTTAAAAAAAACCATTATAGCATGCTTAGCCTCCTTAACATCTATCCCTCCAGTATGTGCTGGATTAATCGTTTACCTCTTAATAAGTCGTTCAGGGCCCTTGGGGTGGATGGAAATTTTGTATACTCCATCAGCAATGATTATTGCCCAATTTTTTATAATATTTCCCATCATGATTACTTTGATAATTAATTATATTGAGGATGAGTATCCAAGGTTTAGGCAAGAACTAAATTCTTATGGCGCATCTAAGAGAGATCTTATCTTTTTAATGATAGTAAATAAAAAGAGTATTTATTTTACAGTTCTACTAATTGGTTTTGGAAGGGCAATAAGCGAATATGGGGCCGCAGCTATTGTAGGAGGATCTATCGATCATGTGACTCGAAATATGACATCTATGATTGCTCTTGAAACTTCTAAAGGGAATATAATAGTGGGAGTTATATTAGGTTTAGTGCTTATTTCTCTTTCATTAATTATATCATTTGTCATGAGTGTCATGAAAAAAAAAGACCATGTTTAAGCTAGAAAAAATTTTTTATCAGAATAATCAGCGAAATATTTTAAACAATCTTAATTGTGAAATACCCTTGAATAAAACTACTGTTATTATGGGTAAGAATGGATCGGGTAAATCCACTCTTTTAAAATTACTAAATAAAATCATCTTACCTTCCTCAGGAAAATTACGCAGCAATCTTAAAAGACCAGTTCCAATGCTTTTTCAAAAACCTATAGAATTCGAAAATACCGTTGAATATAATTTTTTGATACTTCATAAAATTAAAAAACATATAATTAATCGTAAATGGTTTGATGAATTTGGTCTTGATGGGATCAAAGATCAACACATTAATACTCTTTCGGGAGGTGAGAAACAGAAATTATTTTTATCGCGCCTAATGTCTTTTAACCAAAATAATTTATTTTTAGATGAACCCAATCAAGGTCTAGATTTAGAAAGCGAAAAATTATTCATTGAATTAATATCACAAGAAAAGCACAAAAAAACAATTCTAATAACTTTACATGATTTTGAAATTGCAAAAAAAATTGCTGATTCGATTCTATATCTAGATAAAGGGAAAATTTATATCTACGAAGAGACCCATCAATTTTTTAATAAATTTCAAGTCTAGATTTAAATTTCTATTAATATAAAGTGGTAAATATATGTTAAAGCTATTTATAATTGTACTTTTCCCCTTAAACATGCTTATGGCTAATGACTACATCTCACAAAGACAGGACTCTATGCAAAAATTTAACAAGCTAATGAGGTCTGCAAATCAAATGATCAAAAATAGTGAGATAAATGAAGATCTCAGTCAAATATACACTGATATTGAAAATATCATGATTGAATATCCAACTTTATTTCCAGATGACAGCTTTAAAGGAAAAACTAAAGCTAGTGAAGATATTATTTCAAACCGAGAGAAGTTTAATGAAATTTCTCTCCAAACAGCAGAAATTGCTAAGTTAGCAAGTTTTGCCGCTGCAAATAAAGATATTGAACTTCTCCAACAATCTCATCAAAATCTTTATAGCTCTTGTAAGAGCTGTCATTCTCGTTTTAGAAATTAAATGGATTTTACACCTCTAAGTATTAATGATTCTGTTCAAATAATAAAAGAAGGAGCCCTTATTATTGATGTAAGAGAAAAGCATGAGTACGAACAAGCTCATCTAGAGGGAAGTATCCTTGTACCCTTATCTGATATCAGTGCAGAAAAAATAAATAAAATAAACTCTGAAAATAATGACATCATTATACATTGTAGGTCAGGGAAAAGATCTAAAGTAGCAGCTAGTATATTAATAGGACAAAACTACCAAGGTAAAATCTATGAAATAGATGAAGGTATCATTGGTTGGATTGAAGCAAATCAATCGGTAATTTCAGAATAAAAGTCTGAGATAGAAAAGACCAATTACTAAGTAAAGTAATTAGTACTAATCATATAATAAGTCATATAGGCTATTAACCCTACAACAAGAATAACCAGTGGAATGGTTGAAAGTGTAAAGGCCTCTCTGAATTTTTTATTGAAAATCAAAAGACTGACAGTTAACAAAATTAACAAAATTAATAACAATCTAATCATAAAATTATTATCATCATTTTATAAATTTTTACTATTCTATAAGTATTATTTTCTCTATAAATAATCCTGATGACAACTAAAATTGCAATAGCTGGGGCAAAAGGTCGAATGGGCGAAAACCTTATTCGATCTGGTCTTTCTAACCAAAATACCCAAATAGTTGGTGTATTTGATGTTACTGATATTGATGAGACTTTTCTTAAAAAGGTAGGATTACCTAATACTGTTAAAACTTCTCAGGAAGAATCTTTTATAGCAGCTGATGCTATAATTGATTTTACATCACCACCTGCATTGTTTTCTTTCACTGAAAGTGCAGTTGCAAACAATACTTCTCTAATTGTGGGTACAACAGGGCTTGAAAAAAAGCATTTTAAATTATTAGAGCAAGCTGGAAAATCCGTTAAGGTCTTCTACGCTCCTAATATGAGTTTTGGTGTAAATTCCTTTTTTAATTTAGCTAGAAAAGCAGCATCTCAATTAAAAAGTTTTGATATTGAGATTATTGAAACCCATCATCGCCATAAAAAAGATGCTCCCAGCGGAACGGCGATAAAATTAGGAGAAGAAATTGCTGAAGAACTAGGCTATTCCAATGAAAATTTTAACTTTGACAGACAACAAAAGAGTGAAGAAAGAAAAAGTAAAGAGATAGGATTTTCTTCTATAAGAGGAGGTAATATTCCTGGTGAACATACAGTAATTTTTCATGGAGATAACGAGTCGATAGAACTAACACATAAATCCTATAATAGAAAAATTTTTTCCGATGGGGCTATAGAAGCAGCTAACTGGCTAGTATCTCAAAAAAATGGTCTGTATACATTTCGGGATATGATTACTTAGACATTGAATTATATTTTTCAATAATTTTTTTAAGTTTGAGCCTTCTGTCTTCACTTAAAAAATTAGCAAAAAATTTTTTTTTCCCAGCATAAACAATACTTAGGGAATCCCTTTCATTTTTTATCTTTGACCAACTTAAGTTATATTTATTATTTTCAATAATTTCATCACCGTCTAAGTTTTGCAAATGCATAGTTTTCTCACTTAAAGAAATTTTTTCTGTTCTTTTAACCTTTCTTAAAAAATAGACAGTGCAAGAAACTAAGATAAAAAATTCAACTATGCCAAAAATAATTATTGGCCAAGCTCCAACTAGTAAAAATCTTGCTCCAATAAAAATAATTAAAAATCCAGTAATAAGTAAAAAAAATAATATCTGTAAATTGTTCAGACTTTTATTAGGTTTTATATGAAGGTTTTTACTCATTTTTGAAATAATCTATATATATAGTCATAAATTTATAATAAAAATTACTTTAAAAATAATAAATTATGAAAAAAGTAGATAGGGCTAATATTGTCTCAGATTATTTGGATAAGATTTATCCCGAAGTTCCCATACCTCTAAAACATAAAAGTACTTATGAGCTTCTAATTGCAGTTCTATTAAGTGCCCAATGCACTGATGAAAGAGTCAATAAAATAACCCCCTTACTATTTAAGATAGCAAAAAATCCTTTCGATATGTCCAAGGTTCCTGTTAATAAGATTTATAAAATTATTAGACCTTGTGGTCTTGCTCCCAAAAAATCTAATGCTATATCTCAGCTCTCAAAAATTTTGGTAAAAAAATATGATGGAAAAGTTCCAAAATCTTTTGAAGATCTAGAGAGCCTACCTGGCGTAGGACATAAAACAGCCAGTGTTGTCATGTCTCAGGGTTTTGGATACCCAGCATTCCCTGTAGACACTCACATACATAGATTGGCACAAAGATGGGGCTTAACTAATGGTAAAAATGTTATCCAAACTGAAGCTGATTTAAAGAAACTATTCCCAGAAAACTCTTGGAACAAACTACATTTACAAATAATTTTTTATGGAAGAGAATATTGCCAAGCAAGAAGTTGTTATGGAATTGAATGCAAAATTTGCACTTCTTGTTATCCAAAAAGACATAAGCCAATAACTGTTAAAAAACCTTAAAAAAACATAGAATATGTAAAAAAAAAAATAGAATAATGTATAAAATTAACGAGATTTAGCGTCCAAATGAAATTAATAAAAAAAATCTTAATTGCTAATAGAAGTGAAATTGCTATCAGAATTTCACGTGCTGCTACTGAGCTAGGCTTCAAAACTGTATCTATTTATTCTTATGAAGATCGTTTTGCTCTTCATAGATTTAAAACTGACGAAAGCTATTTAGTTGGTTCGGGCCTTGGCCCTATTCAAGCTTATTTAGATTACAAGGGGATAGTGCAAATCGCAATCAATTCAGGTTGCGATGCAATTCATCCAGGTTATGGTTTTTTATCAGAGAACCCAGAATTTGCAGACGAATGCGCTAAATATAATATTTTATTCGTTGGACCGTCTTCTAACATCATGCGTTCCCTAGGTAATAAAGTTGAAGCAAAAAAAACTGCTAGTAAAGCTAATGTTCCAACTATTCCATCAACGGGCCCTTTGCCAAGAGAAATTAAAAAAAACAAGGAACTTGCAAAAAAAATTGGATATCCAATTATGCTGAAAGCATCTTGGGGCGGTGGTGGCCGTGGTATGAGAGTAATTAGAAAAGAAGAAGAGCTTGAAAATCAAATTAATACAGCTAGAAGAGAAGCAAAAAGTGCTTTTGGAAAAGATGATGTTTTTTTAGAAAAACTGATTGAAAAAGCTTTCCATGTAGAAGTTCAAATCATAGGAGATACACATGGCAATATAGTTCACCTCTTTGAAAGGGATTGCTCGCTTCAACGAAGACACCAAAAAGTTGTAGAGAGGGCGCCAGCTGCCTATTTAAGTGAATCAGAAAGAAATTTAATTTGTGAAGCTGGAGTTAGAATTGGAAAACAAGTTAATTACTCATGTGCAGGTACTGTTGAATTTTTGATGGATGCCAAATCTAGAGAATTTTTCTTTATTGAGGTCAATCCTCGAGTTCAAGTAGAACATACTGTAACAGAAGAAATAACTGGAATTGACATAGTTAAAGCTCAATTTCTTTTAGCTGCCGGTGCAAAAATTGGTGACGGCATTTGTGGTGTTCCTAATCAAGAAAACATTCATATGAAAGGTCATGCCATTCAATCACGCGTGACTACTGAAGATGCATCTAATGATTTTGCACCAGACTACGGAAAGATAACAGTTTACCGATCTGCAAGTGGGCATGGTATTAGATTAGATGCTGGTACGGCTTCAACTGGAACGGTCATAACACCATATTATGACTCCCTGTTAGTTAAAGTCACAGCAAAGGGCCAATCACCTATAGAAGCAAAAGAAAGAATGGATCGCGCTCTTAGTGAATTTAGAGTGAGAGGTGTTAAGACCAATATTCCTTTTCTTTTGAAGCTGATTAATCATGATGGATTTGATAAGTTCCGCTATCATACAAAATTTATAGATAGTGAAAAAAGTCTCTTCAATTTTTCTTCAAGAAAAGACAGAGCCTCAAAAACTTTAAATTTTTTAGCCGAAGTAATTGTTAATGGTAACTCAGAAGTAGCTAATCGTCCAAGACTAAGAGAAACCACTCCTGCAAAGCTTTCAGATTTTGGCATTGCAAAGTCTCGAAAAGCCCAATCACTAGTTGACAAAACTTTTAAGCAAATTCTTGATGAAAAAGGACCTCAAGAAGTAGCTCAAGAAGTTCTTAAACAGAAGAAACTTCTAATTACTGATACAACATTCAGAGATGCTCATCAATCTTTGATTGCTACTAGAATGAGAACTCAAGATATGTTGGGTGTTACAGACTTATATGAGGAAAGATTAAAAAATTTATTTTCAATTGAATGTTGGGGTGGTGCAACTTTTGATGTTGCTTTAAGATTTCTAAAAGAGGATCCTTGGGAGCGACTAGAAAAGCTTCGTGAACAAATTCCATCGGCATTAATGCAAATGCTATTTCGAGGTTCAAATGCTTTAGGCTATACTAACTATCCAGATAATGTTTTAAGGCGCTTCATTCAACTGTCTGCTCAATCAGGAATAGATATTTTTAGAATATTTGATGCACTCAATTGGATTGAAAATATGAAAGTATCAATCGATGAAGTTTTAAAGACAGATAAAATTTGCGAGGCATCCATTTGCTACTCTGGAGATTTGTCCTCTCCTACTGAAAAAAAATATACTTTGGATTATTACCTTAAAATGGCTGAAAAACTTGAGAAAATGGGTGTACATTTTCTTGCTATTAAAGACATGGCTGGTCTTTGTAAGCCGAAGGCAGCTAAAGTTTTATTCAAAGAACTTAAAAAGAATATCAAAATCCCAATTCACTTTCATACCCACGACACAAGCGGTAATGGTGTAGCAACTATTCTCAATGCGTCAGACTCTGGAGTAGACATTGTTGACCTTGCTATTGACTCTTGGTCAGGTTTTACCTCACAACCAAGTTTTGGAGCAGTGCTCGAATCTCTCGATGGAAATTCCAGAGACCCAAAAATTTCATCAGCCGTTGTTAGAACTGCTGCTAATTACTGGGAGGGTGTTAGAAAACAATATCAACCATTTGAAAGTAAAACTCGAACAAGCATGTCTGAAGTTTACCTTCATCAAATGCCAGGCGGGCAATATACTAATTTAAGAGAACAAGCCAGATCTATGGGAATTAATGACGATAGATGGCCAGAACTTGCATCTATGTACGCCGAAGTTAATCAAATCTTTGGTGATGTTATAAAAGTTACACCTATTTCCAAAGTTGTTGGTGATATGGCTATTTATATGCTTGCAAATAACATTCAGATTAAAGATGTTTTAGATCCAAAAAAAGATGTAGGCTTCCCAGCATCAGTAATAGAATTTTTTAGCGGTAGGTTAGGCCAACCTTACAAAGGATTTCCTAAGTTATTACAAAAGAAAATTTTAAAAGGTAAGAAGCCTATTTCTTATCGTTTTGGCTCCAAACTTAAATCTTTAAATATCAAAAAAAGAAATAAGGACCTTGAAAATAAATATAAAGATAGAGTTTCTGAAAAAGATACGCTCTCCCAAATCTTTTTCCCTGAAGTGTTTGACGAGTACATGAAACATAAAAAAGATTTTGGCAATACAAGCGTCATACCTACTTCAAATTATTTCTTTGGAATGAATGCAGGTGAGGAGATTTATGTATCTATCGAGCCTGGTAAAACTTTAATTATTAGATATTTCACCTTGAGCGAGCCTAACGAAAAAGGTTTTAGAACTGTTTATTTTGAATTAAATGGCCAACCTAGATCCGTTGACATTAAAGATAATTCCATTGCCGTCGATGATTTAGCAAAAGAAATTGCAGACTCAAGCAATAAGGAGCATGTTGCAGCACCGATACCAGGCTTGTTAGTGGATGTAGCAGTTACGGAAGGACTAAAGGTTTCCAAGGGTGCAAAATTATGCACTATTGAAGCCATGAAAATGGAAACTGTTATATACGCTGAGAATGCAGGAACACTCCATAAGCTTTATGTTAAAGCAGGAGATAATATCGAAGCCCAACAGCTATTGTTTGTCATAAAATAATTCTTTCTCTTTCCTAATGTGGTAAGTTTTAATCGTGCTAAAAAAAATACTAACAGCTAAACATCGAGGTTTTTGTGCTGGTGTAGAACGAGCTGTAGAAATGGTTGAAAAAAGCCTTATTAAATACGGATCGCCAGTTTATGTTCGCCATGAAATTGTCCATAATAAATTTGTAGTAAATAATTTAAAAAAAAAAGGTGTAGTTTTCGTTGACTCTTTGGATGAAATTCCCAAAGGTAGCAAACAACCAGTAATATTTTCCGCGCATGGAGTTGCAAAAAGAGTAATTGAAAAAGCAAAAAATTATAATTTGCTTTATTACGATGCAATATGTCCTTTAGTTAGTAAAATACACAAAGAAATTCTTCAATTAGAAGAAAAAGATTATCAAATTATTATGATTGGCCACGAGGGCCACCCAGAAGTAGAGGGCACCGCTGGCCAACTTCAAGACATTGGAAATCTCACCTTAGTTCAAAACATAGAAGATGTCGAAAAATTATATTTTCCTTCAAATCAAAACTTAGCCTATATCACTCAAACAACTTTATCTGTTCTAGATACAAAAGAAATTGTAGATGCATTAAAATTAAAATTTCCATCAATCTTAGAGCCTAAAAAATCAGACATATGCTATGCAACCTCTAACAGACAAGAGTCTGTTCAAGAAATGGCTAAAAAAGTTGAAGCTATATTTGTTATAGGGGCTTTCAATAGTTCTAACTCAATAAGGCTTGTAGAGACTGCCAAAAGATTTGGTTGCAAACACAGTGAATTAATTGAAAATATTGATGATTTTGATTTCTCTAATTTGTCTCAATATAATGAAATTGGCCTAACAGCAAGTGCCTCTGCCCCAGAAGAGCAGCTTGATTTGTTTATCAACAGAGTTAAAAATTTATTCAGTATTGAAGTATTAGATCATTATGAAGATGAAAATATTATTTTCAAGGTTCCTAATTATCTAAATTAAATTTCTTTCTATAAAAATAATCAACGAGCGTCATATGTGGTAAAGTTAATGCGGCTAGTCCTATAAAAATTGTTTTAATTAATGACTCATCAAAAGAAATATTGTTACTCATAAATATGATTGCTAGGCAACCACCTAACCAGGTCAAAATTGTAAAAATAGTAGTAGATACAAATATAAATTTTTTATTGGATATATGCTTACTAGTGTCAGCAAGGATTGCTTTGATATGTTTAAAAGTATGAACAAAGCAAAAATACAATGCAAAACCAGTTAAAGGATCAAAGAGTGAAATAACTATTAGAATTAATAACATCTCTAAAAGGCCCCAGCGAATTTTTTTGATATTAATTGCTAAAAAACAATAATAAATCAACAATGTAATATAAATGATATAACCAAATACTAAATATTCCTTAAATATTAAAAAATTCTCATTAGATAAATATTTAAAAATTTCAAAGGACTCGTGTGTGTGAAAAAAAATTACTCCTAAGACTATATTCATACCGTGTGTAAGAGTTAGAGGCCATTTATGATCTATTATTTTTAAAGAGGACCAGTCACATAAACCAAAATGAACGATACTCATTAAAAGAAACAAAGACAGAGAAATTATTGGAAAAAAAACCCAAAAAATTATTACTGCAATTGATATCAAAATATATCCAATAATAAATAAGGTAAATTTTTTTCTCGATTGGAAACCAAGAAGAGCAGCAACTGCCCCATCAAATGAACCATGGGGAACACCAATAAAAGAAACTAAACAAAGCGCAATAATTGAGAGAGTAGTTAATTCATACATACTTAATAAGATAATGACTGAAAAAAACTTCGAAGAAAACCTAATTTAGGCATTGAATATATAATTTTTAGTTTTGTGTTTAATTTTGCAGTACCCATCATGAATGAGGCAAATTCATCACCGTTTAAAGATCTCACCATATTTTTAAAAATTTTTTCAGTCCTAATATTATTTTCTAGATAATTAACGAATATTTTATCCATCCAATTATCCCAAAATGAATGGTAATTCTGGTTCATTTCATTTTGTGATGACTTGAGCTTTCTTAAAAAAAATGAAAAAGCATATCCCGAAGAAATTTTAGTGGCACCACCTCTTGAACCAAGGTTTATATAGTTTTCGCTATTTTGATTATTTATAGCATACATAGGAAGAATACCTCTTTCTTCTTCAACCAATTCATAATTTTTTAACTTGAGATTATTTTCAATATAATCTTTTATTTTTTCTTCATACCAATTCTTATTTAAAACTGCTTTAGAAAATACTGTTGACTCTACAAGCAGCTCATTACTTTGTAAGGGTAATATATACATAAAATGCAATCCATTTTCTTGAGAGACTCGAAAATCCATTAAATTAACAAAATTTTTATTTTTCACCTCATCAGACCTTATGATATGTCCTAAAAAATGTTGCTTGAGTTTGTCAGATTGCTCATTGGGCGTTCTAGAGTCATAAATTTTCTTTGAGTATATCTTTTCTCCATCTTCTAAATTTATCTCAAAATGCCCGTTTAGCCTTTTTAATTCAATCACATTTTGCTCTTTAATTATAAGGTTGTTAAAATTTTTAAGGCAATAATTTTTCCATTCTTGAAATTTAATTACACAATATGGCATTTCTTTGCTCTCATGTGATATGCAAAGATCATTATAATTGAACTGCCAATTGTGCCATCTATATTTAATAACTTCATCGAATTCTTTCATCCAATCTGTTAACCAGAACGCAAAAAAATTGTTTCTATTGCTATTATAATTTTTATCTATTCCCACAATAGACAAAGAACTGTTTTGATAATGTAATCTAAGTGTTGATAAACTACTAGCCCCCATCCCCAAAAAAGCTACATCATAAATTTTCATTTCTAAAAGTATCCCTGAGTGAAGTGTAATTTTTATAAATATATTTTATAAGAAAAAATTTAGGAATAGAAATTATAGTAATCCATAATTTTTCATAATTATTTAAGTATGTTCTTTGTAAATCATATCTATAATTGTTTTTTTTAATTTTATTTCCAATCCCTTTATACACTTGTGCTGAAATAAAAATACCAAGTCTAGTTTTAATGGGGATATATCTAAGACCACTGAATCCATTTTTGTAAAAAATGTCAGATAGCTTAATTAATTTTTCCAAAATATTCGCAACTTTCTTTTTATCAGAATTCTGTAAATCAATAAGATCTTTTGTTGACACATCTCCCATCCATTCTTTAGGAATATATAATCTATCCATTTTTGCATCTTCATAAATATCTCTAGCAATGTTAGTTAATTGCATGGCAATCCCCAAATCAACAGCATGCTTTCTTGCGTTTGGTTCATTAACAAGAATAATAGGTAGCATCATCAACCCAACTGTGCCCGCAACTTCATATGAATATTCTATCAGTTCAGACTCTGTGTTTATCCTGACTTTTTCCTGATCTTTAAGGAGTCCTTTAATTAAGTCTCCCAAAATATCAATTTTTATATTATTTTTTTTAAAAAATTTATTTATTGCGTTTAATTCGTTTGTAACAATTTCTTGATACTCACTTTTAATTTCTTTAGATAAATCTTTTTCCGAGTCGTCAGCTAAATCATCAAAATATCTACAAATACTATATAACTCACTAGCCGCTAGCTTGTTTTGATGAGGTAGAAAAAAACTGGCCCAATAAAAACTTTTTCCATGATTTCTTAAAGAATTAATGTCGTATTGGTACCCACTCACAGATTTAACTGATACCAAAATCTTTCTTGATTAACTTTTCTATAACCTTTGCAGAGCATAAAACTCCTGGAATACCTGCACCAGGATGAGAGCCCGCCGCTGAAAAATATAAGTTATTAATGTTTTTATCTTTGTTATGATAGCGGAACCAAGCTGACTGTGAAAAAATTGGGGCAACAGAAAAACCCGCACCATGCATTGATCTATAGTCATTTTTAAAATCTTCAGGTGTCATCCAAAAATCGGCTTCAATATTTGTATCTAGAGAGGGCATGATAGTATCGCCCAACGCTTTAACTATCCTATTTCTTAATAAAGGGCCTTCTTTATCCCAATCCACATTTGATTGAAGGTTTGGTACGGGACATAAAACATAAAAACTATCCTTTCCTGATGGGGCAAAAGTCTCGTCAGTTGCAGTAGGTCTATGAAGATATAATGAAAAATCTTTGGTGAGTATTTTGCTTTCAAAAATATCTTTTAAAAGTTCCTTGTACCTATCAGCCATCCAAATTGTATGATGTGCAACAGAGGGATATTGTTTCTTACTCCCAAAAAATAAAACATAAAGACCCATTGAATACTGAGTATACTTTTCAGGTTTAAACATAGTTCCTCTGTTATATTTTGATTCTAACATCTCTTTATACACAGTTGGAGGATCGGCATTACATATCACTGCATCGGCATGAATAATCTCACCATCTGAAAGCTTTATACCTGTAGCTTTTTTATTATTAACTAATATCTTATCTACATCAGAATTTTTTATAATATTAATTTCATTTCTAATCATTAGCTTTTCTAATTCACTAACAATTTTTCCTGTTCCTCCCATACAAAAGAAGACACCCCATTTCCTCTCTAAGTAATGGATGAGCGCATAAATGGATGTTGTAGTGAAAGGATTTCCACCGACTAAAAGAGGGTGTATAGAAAAAGCTTTTCTTAAAAATTCATTTTTTAGTTTGCTATTAACTAATTGGCTTACAGTTAAATAGCTTTTTAATTTTAATAAAGAAGGAACTTGCTTTGCCATTTCCCAAAACGATGAAAACGGCTTATCAGATAGTTTCTCAAAACCAATTTTAAATATTTCTTTGGAGGTGCTTAAGAGATTCTCATAACCTTTCACATCATTTGGATCAAATTTTCTAATCTCCTCATTGGTGTCTTCAATAGAGGGTCTATAATCAAATGTTTTGCCGTTATGAAAATAAAATCGATACCAGGGATCAAGGGGAACAAAATTTAAATGATCTTTTAAGTTTTCATTATAAAGATTAAATAGTTCTTCAAATAAAAAAGGAGCTGTTATTACAGTAGGCCCAGCATCATGTCTATAGCCTTGTCTCTGGAATACCCTGGCTCTTCCACCAAGCATATCCAAACGTTCTACTAAAGTAACGTCAAAACCCAGCTTTTTACACCTAAGAGCCGCCGCTAAGCCGCCAAAACCCCCACCTATTATTACAGCTTTTTTATTCAAGAATTATAAAGTATATGAAATTTAGATAAAAAAAAACCAGGCAAGTTATACTTGCCTGGTTAAATATTAATTATAAATAATTAAGCTTTTTTGCTTGATGCAACTGCAGCAGCCCAAATAACTGCAACAAATGCGATCTTATTCACAACGTCAGCAACATTATAAATAACGTTAAGTGTTACTGCATCAGCTCCTCCAGTTAGATAACCGAAGAAATATCCTAATGGATAAATTGCCCATCCGACTGTAACAATCCATCTCATTGTGTTGAAAGCTGTTTGAACAGCAGCAGGACATTTGTCTGCAGCGGCTTTACCAGCTTCACCAGCAAAAATTTCATATAAAATGTATGCCCAACCAGCTAGACCTACAATAAATCCTGCCCATGCATTGATAAAGCCAGCTTCACCAGCATAACCAGCAACAAGCATTACTAGAGTACCAATTAAAAGTCTCCAGAAGATACCAGCTGATACTGTAGCAACAGCAGCAAGGATAATGTAAAATTCAATCATCTGTAATGGAACAGTGATTAACCAGTCAACATATCTATAAACAGTAGGTGTTTCACCTGTTGTTACCCATACTTCTCTCATATAGAAGTAGTGAACTGCGGCAACTAAACAAACTAGTCCACCAAGTGCAAGAGATGTCTTCCACTTACCGGATACGTTGTTAGTCTCTAAAAAGAAAAATGCAGTTGCGGCAACCATACACATTGAGATAACCCAAAAAGATATCCCAACAAAGTCAGTTGGCTCTAATGCTGCAGCTGCTGAGGCAACGCCTGGCAGAGCAGTTAAAGCGGCTGTAGGAACAGCCATTGTTTTTAAAAACTTAATCATTGAGTACTCCTTTTCTTAAGTTTTGTAACTTATAACAGAATCCAAATAAGGGATTTGCTAATTCTCAGGGATTATAGGGAAAATATGCAAAAAAAAAATACTTTTAATGCCTTTAATTAATGCCAATTGTGAGTATAGTGGATAAAAAATGGCTATTTTACATGATAGTGTGATTTTTAACGGCTTTTTGTTCTTCTTATCCACACTAATACTCTGGATAACTCTTAAATACACTAAAAATTACATAAAGAATAAAAAGACTAAGAAAAACATCAATCTTATTATCTATGTTCTCTTTATTGGAATGATTATCTTTATTTTTGACAATCACACCTCTCATTATTTGAATAACCTTTAATTTTATGAAAATAAGCAAAAATTTTGATGCAAATCACATAAAATCATTTTCATCGAATTTTGATCGTAAACTTCTCAGACATATACAAAAATTAAAATCCCCAGATAGTAAAATTAAACAAGCTATGATTTATTTTGTTAAAACGGGTGGGAAAAGAATAAGACCATTTTTTATTTATCGAATGGGGTTATTTTTAAATATTAAACCTAACATTTTACAAGATTTTGCTCTTTCGATTGAATGTGTTCACCTTCATTCTTTAATACATGATGACTTGCCCGCCATGGATAACGATGATTATCGAAGAGGAAAACTCACTGTTCATAAAAAATTTGACGAGGCCACGGCCGTGTTAGCAGGGGACATGTTTCAAGTCTTGTCTGTTAAGACATTGGCGGAGTCAAAGCACCTCTCAGCTAATCAAAAAATAAATTCTATTCAAATGCTTTCAAAAGCAAATGGTTTGGAGGGATTGATAGCTGGTCAATCATTAGATATTTATATGAAAAAAAACTCCAACATCAAAGATATTGAAAAGATGTACCTTTTAAAAACAGGTGCTTTATTTAGTCTTTGTTTTCATCTCCTTTTAAACGTTAAAAATTTGAGTTTAAAAAAGAAAAAAGAGTTAAAGCTCATTGGTGAAAAAATTGGAAAAATTTTTCAAGTCACTGATGATATGTTGGATCGATGGGGAGATGAAAAAAAGGTAGGAAAAAAAATTAATAAAGACTCACAAAAAGCTAATATTGCTTATAAGTTCAGTCGAGAGGAATGTCTGAAATATCTGCATCAAATTCAAAATAAAAATTATAAAGTTTTACAAAACTTTTTTAATACTAGTAAAGAGGGTCTAGATTATATGTCAAGTCTTGTTGATTTTATTGTCAACCGTGTTAAATAAAAGAAGGATGAACTTAATTTATACAAAGGTTCTTATGTAAAATGATAATCGATGAAAAAGAAATTTCTGAAGCACGTAACTCTTGGGGCGAGGGTCTTATTGCGATTTCAAATGCCTTTGAGAGTGGGGGAATTGAGCAAGCAACTTTAGTTGCTAATGATATCTTAGATAGGTTATACGGATTTGAGCTTGGTCCAATTTTATTTAAACCCACTCAAAGCGGGGGAGAGCAGACTTTCCGCCATAATAAAGAGGGAGCTTTATCGTATTTTGTGGGTCATAACTCTAAATATCCTCTGGATAGTGGCTTCGGTTTAAAATTCTGGCGCGAAGTTAAGTCTGAAACTTCTTCATTAAGGGTTGATAAAGATATAGCTATGTGGATGGGCTGGGTATTTTTAACCAACAAAGAGGGTGACTTGATCAAAGTAGATAAAAGTTGGGGATATAAAAAAGCACCCAGTGGTGAATTGAAAATTATTTTGCACCATTCTTCACTGCCCTATGAGATATAAAAAATTTTTTTAAAAATTTTAATTATTAATTACTATTAGAACAGATTGAATAGTTTCACCATCTAAGGTGAACTCACCGTTAAGGTTAGTATTTAAAGTAACTTTTACTAAATTTTCTTTCAAATAGAAAAACCTTTGAGGAATATGAAACCATTGAGAGTAAACCCTTGCTATTTTTATATCATTTACATAAAGGCTTAAATATCCTGTGTTAGATTGATTTTCTTTTCCAACTAGGTCAGGAGCTAGATTAAAATTTTTTAAATCGATATATAAATTGTATCCATCCACACTATCTTTCATAATTTCTAAATTAACAGATGGGAAGGGAGCTGCTACCTCAACCTTATGGCCAGGGTGGTGAGCAAAAGAATTTGTTGAGAATAAAACTAAGACTATAATTATAAAAAATCTCATTGGCACATTTTATCTTATCTTAAGTTTAGTTATACAGATATTATTGGCAAGCATCCCTGGAGTATTTCTTATAGAATTTATTTTTTTCAAAATTAAAAATAGTAATATGAATTATTTTTTTATCACTAGCATTATTTTGAACAAAGATACGACAATTTTCTGCGTTATATCGATGAAACTCATAATATTTTTCATACTTTGAAAAGTTTAAATCTCCATACTCCGATACCAAAGAAGTTAATTTTTTAGATTGAAACCCTTCAATACCTGAAAAATCTTTAAAATCTATTTCTGGTTCTTCATTCGTTGTTATTATTTCTTCTTCAGGTTCATATATAATTTCCTTTTTAGGCTCGGGTATAATTTCTGGCTTTTTATCAAGGGACGTTGTCTCACAACTAATTATGAACAGAGACAACAATAATAGTGAAATTTTTTTCATTATAGAAACACCTAAATTTGAGAGATAATAGGTTAAATATTCCAACAAACAATTAAAATAGCAGTCGCACATTAATGATTTTTATAAAAGAGATTTTCTATATTTCAGTCAGCATCAACTATTTTTCATCTTATATTTAGTTTATAATAAAAATGTGAAGATTAAATACGAGCAACCGACTGTCTATCATCAATCATATAAAAGTATTCTGGGTCAAAGGCCTTTATGGGACTGGAGACATGATAAATTATTGTGGGTAGATATTTACGAGAATAAAATCATAGAAACAGACCAAAATAACGCCAAAGAAAGTTATTATATAATTACGGAAGGGGTAACAAATATACTTCTACAAGATAACGAAAATTATCTAATGAGTTCTCATGACTCGATTTTCTCACTTCATTCCTCCATTACTAAAAAAGAGCTTCTTTCTAAAATAAATTTTGAAAATTCTGGTAATAGAATTAACGATGCTGATATTGATCTTAATGGGAACGTCTGGATTTCAACAATGGATACAAATCAGAAATCAGAAACAGGAAAAATTATTTGCCATGATATAAATTTAGATCCTATCTATTTTGATAATTCTTATATTGTTTCAAATGGTCCAATTTTTGACTATGAAAGAAATATTGGTTATGTAACAGATTCAATTAAAAGAATTATCTATTGCTTTTCGCTTAAAGATATTTCAAAAAATGGAATACAAAAAAAAATATTTCTATCTATGAATAATATAGATGGGAATCCTGACGGTATGACAGTTGATAAAAATGGTAATCTTTGGGTTGCTATGTGGGGAAGTGGAAAAGTTTGCTGTTTTGATAAGGAAAGTAATTTAAAAATGATATTACAACTACCAGTATCCAAAGTTACAAGCTGTGCATTCGGAGGGACTGATCTCAATGAGTTATTTATCACAACTGCTTCAGTGGGTTTAAATGATATCGAGTCAGAAAGACAGCCGCATGCAGGAAAACTATTTAAGTTCACAACCCAAGAACAAGGATATGCATCAAATTGTTATAGATCTGAATTTAATTCTAATTTGTATCATTAGATATGAAGTTCAATCAGTCAGAAATTAGCGATATAATTCAATTAGCTTGGGATGATCAAACTGACTTTAGTCACATAACTAAAATTTATGAAATTAATGAGGGTGATGTAAAAAAAATTATGAAAAATAATATTAAACGTAAAAGTTATGAAATTTGGAGAAAAAGAATTTCTCAACGTAGTGCTCAAAAAACACAACTAAAAGGTAAAACACATGTCTAAGGCTTTATTTGGTGCTGGCTGTTTTTGGGGAGTAGAAAAAAAATTTTCAGAATTAAAAGGCGTTACATCTACAGAAGTTGGATATTCACAAGGTATTACAGAACAAACCACATATGAGGAGGTTTGTTCAGGAAATACTAATCACGCTGAAGTTATACTTGTTTCCTTCGATGAAAGCCAAACAAGCTATGCTAATTTAGTTGATTTTTTTTTTCAAATTCATGATCCAACAACCTTAAATCAACAAGGCCCCGATAGAGGCTCTCAATACCGTTCTTTAATTGGTTTCTATGATGACTCACAAGAAAAAGTAGCAATCGAAATCACAAAAAAATTAAATGATAGTCAATTTGATCAAAAAATAACAACAGTTATTGAGCCAGTCAAAAACTATTGTCCTGCTGAGGAATATCACCAAAAATATATTGAAAAAAAATACTCTTTCTTAAATATTTAGATCTCTCAAACAGGAGAGTAGGGGTAAATAATTTTAGGAAAACTATAAGTGGATTTTTTCTTGAAGTAATTGTTAATAAAGTAATTGGATTTAAGGTCATAAAGATTTAAAGATTTTTTTTTAACAAATTTGAATTCTGAAATTCTTTTTAATTTTTTTAAACCATTACCTATAAGTATATAATCTTTATTTAATAAAGCGAAGAGCTCCTCGCCAATTACATATGTTTTTGATTTTCCAATAAGTTTACCTTGAGCACTTATTTTTTGAATAGCTAAGTCTCTTCGATTAGTATCAATGATACATAACAAGTTTTTAGTCACCTCTTCATTAATTCCTAAATAATAATGTTCAAAAATAGAGTAGCTGTGAATTCTAGTTTTATGATTAAAAAAAAACCCTTTCATTAATGCGTGACAATTCCTAATAGCAGTAAATCTAGCTGGTCCCTTATTAAGATGAAGATATTTAATATTATCAGGCTTTATGCCCGTATCTTTCACTAATTTTTGAAGAATTTTTGCCAAAATTTTCTCATGACCATAGTCACATTTTTTTGTTTGGTCCCATAAAATCTTTTTATTTTTAAATAAAGTTATAGAACAGTATGATAAGGAACTATCAATGCCCATCTCTAAATTCTTTTCTTTAATTGTCATATTTCTTTTTAATTTATTTTTTCACTCATCATTATCCTTTGCAACTACAATAAAGGATACAATTCCCAATAATATCCTAATGTATCATCGCTTCGGTGAAACAAAATACCCTTCTACAAACATTACAGTAGGTCAACTAGAGAACCATCTACAGTATTTAAAAGAAGAGCAATTTGAATTTATCTTTGTAAAAGATCTGATAGTGCCAGAGAGTTTAACATTCAAAACTATATCCATTACAGTAGACGATGCTTATTTATCCTTTTATGAAGTAGGTCTTCCCATTTTTGAAAAATATAATATTCCTGTTACGCTCTTTTTAAATACTGAAAATGTAGGAGGAAACAATTACATGAGTTGGTCGCAACTCCAAGATGCTCTTAGTCGCGGTGTGGATATCCAAAATCACACCCACTCTCATTCCAGTTTACCAAAATTAAGCGAAGCAGAAATTATTTTAGAAATTGAAAATTCTCAAAAGCTCATTCTTGATAATTTAAACATTACACCTCATCTTTTTGCCTATCCGTTTGGAGAAGCCAGTGCTGCGGTTCAAAAAATTGTTATGAGATACTTCGATGCAGCTTTTGGTCAGCACTCTGGTGCTTTTTCTATTGATCAGAAATATTATATACCTCGATTTCCCCTAAATGAAAATTATGGATCCATTGAAAGGGTGAGAGACGTGTCACGAACTTTGCCATTCTCCAAAATTATCTTTGAACCTAGCGATCCTTATTTAGCCACTCCTTCAAAAAGATTTGTTTTGGACTCAGCAGACGGTATCGAAGGTATTAAATGTTATGTTAATGACTTCCAAGGATCATTTGAACAAAACATAACCACCTTAGAAAATAAATTATTAATTGAATTAAACCGCTTACCAGTTTCTGGAAGATTGCGTTTTAATTGTACTAAAGTTGATCAGGGCGTTTATTGGTTTGGCTACCAATATTTAATTAATTAATATTCAAATCGATCAAAATCTCTAAGTTTATTTGACTCAATAATCAATTCTAATTTATCAACGTATTCATCTCCTATTTCGGCGTAAGCAGCTAAAAACTTCACTTTGGCACTAATAGGGTCTGTATATTGTACTCTTTCTGCAATTCGTCTAACCACTCTGAAGCTATAGTAAGCCCCATGAGTATTAATATTGTGCATATAGGCTTGGACACTTTTTTTGAGACTATCAAACTTTAGAACGGCATGGGTTTTGTCATCATCTCTTTCCTCCGGTATCAGTCCTCGTTGCTCATTAGTTGTCCACTGACCATAAAGAGCATTTCCCTCTAGGGCAAAGCGAGACTGACCCCATCCACTTTCGATAATAGCTTGTCCTAATGCCAGAGATGTGGGGATCATATTAATTCTTTGTTTTAATTGTTTAAAAAGTTTGAGATTAATTTTACTGTAATCAAGTTTATATTTTTTTGATAGTCTCACTACTTCATTTGTTTCGTTTTCATTTAAATCAGTGCGAGAAAACTTTTTTTCTATATTAATAATCATTCTACGATCTTCTAAGATGAGGGAATTAGCTTCATAAATAATAGGAAGAGTAACTAAATAAAATAATTTTTTTTTAGTAGGTACATCTGCTAAGTCCTTAAAATCTGCAGGTAGACTTTCTAATATGGGTAAAAATTCTAGTTGTTTTTCTGTTAAATTTTCTGGCTGTAAATTATTTTTTTTATAATAAATACTGAGATCTTTCCAGCTTTCAAAACCCTGAGCGTTTAGTAATAAAGGACTTAGAAAAATCCCAATTAATATTATGAAAAATTTATGCGTCAACGGGGCGAACTTCACGAACTTCAGGAATATAATGCTTTAACATGTTTTCTATTCCCATCTTTAAAGTTGCCGTCGAACTTGGGCAGCCTTGACAAGCGCCTTGCATTTGAAGGAATACAATTCCTTCATTATATTTGTCAAAAATTATATCGCCGCCATCCATTGCTACTGCTGGTCGAACTTTTGAATCCAAAAGCTCCTTAATTTTTTTAACAACATCACTATCGTTTTCATCGTGTTTATGTTCAGTTCGGGGTGCTTGTTCAGAGATAACAGGTTTTTTCGTAGTAAAGTGTTCGATGATGCACCCTAAAATAGCAGGTTTCATCAAAGTCCATTCGTTAATCTCCGCCTTAGTTATAGTAATAAAATCAGATCCAAAAAAAACACTCTCTACACCTTTAATGTGAAAGAGATTTTGTGCCAAAGGAGAACTGCCTGCAGAAGACTCATCTTGAAAGAAAATAGTCCCTTCTTTCATGACTTCTTGGCCTGGCAAAAACTTCAAAGTTGCCGGATTGGGTGTAGGTTCAGTTTGTACAAACATTATGAGTAATATGTCTATAATTTACGAAAATTCAACCATAACGGTTTTATTTAAAACCAACGATTTTATAGACATCTTCTAGGATGGGGTTGGCAATGAGGGAAGCTTTCTCTGTTCCTGTAGCCAAAATGGCATTTAGCTCATCTTGATTATTTAATAAATTTTTAATTTCTACTCTAATAGGGCTAATAACTTGGACGAGACAATCCGCTAAATCTTTTTTAAGAGTGGAATATTCTTTTCCAGCATATTGTCCTAAAGTCTTGGAGGCTTCTTGGTTTAATGAGGCTGATAAAATATTTATAAGATTTAAACATTCTGGCTTAGCTTCAAGATCATCTAATGAACTTGGAATTAATTCAGAGTCAGATTTTGCCTTCTTAATTTTAGAAACGATAATATCATCTTCGTCTGTTAATAAAATTCTTGAAAAATCAGAAGGATCAGATTTAGACATTTTTTTGGTTCCATCACGCAAACTCATAACTCGAGTAGCATTTCCATATATGAGAGGTTCCGGTAAAGGAAAAAAATCAACGCCAAAATCATTATTAAACTTTTGAGCTATATCCCTTGATAGTTCTAAATGTTGTTTTTGATCATCACCCACAGGTACGTGTGTGGCAAGGTAGGCTAGAATATCCGCTGCCATTAAGTTGGGGTATACCATGAGACCCACGCTGACATTTTCTTTATTCTTTCCAGCCTTATCTTTAAATTGAGTCATGCGATTTAACCAGCCTATGCGACTAACACAATTAAAAACCCAGGCTAGTTGAGAATGAGCAGGAACACTAGATTGTTGAAAAATAATTTGTTTTTTATAATCCACTCCAGCCGCAATAAAAGAGGCGAGCACTTCTAATATATTAGATTTCAGCTCAGCAGGGTTTTGTTCAACGGTAATAGCATGTTGATCTACTACACAGTACACACAGTTGTATTTATTTTGGAGTTCTACAAAATTTTTTATAGCACCTAAATAATTACCTAAGTGAAGTGTGCCTGTTGGCTGCACACCAGAAAAAACTCTTTGTTCAAAATTTTTCATGTTAGTTATTTAAAATAGATATCAGAATAATGACTTTATTTCGAGAAAGTTCATTGAAATTTTTAAAGCGATTAAGTGGACATCTTCTTAAACATCCCTCAATGAGAGTATAAGATCTACAACTTTAAAGATTAGTACAATAAATCAACAAATTCAGGCTTTTTTATATAATTTTATTCAGCTGAGCTTCCAAGGACTCAAGGATCGTAGAGTTTTTAATTTTTTTATTTTTTAAGTCAGTGATTTGAAAAATATCAAAAACTTTTTCACCATAGGTAGATATTTTTGCTGATTGGACGCTAACATTATTTGCATGGAAAATATTTAAAATATCCATTAAAAGACCCTGTCTGTCACCGGATAAAATTTGAAATGTTGTTACTTGTTTGCTCATTTTGTTATCGATAGTAATCATAGGAGATACATCAAGTTTAGATATGGAAGAATAAATATTTGCAACCTCCTTGTTATCAATTTCATTAATGCTTGATCTTAGATGATCAATAAGACGCTTTTGTTCATTTTTTTCTTTGATAGCTTTTTGAGCAGAATTACAAATCCAAAATACATCTATAACAGTGTCATTATTTAATGAAATAATTCTTGAACCTAAAATATTAGACTGTGAGTTGCTAATGCCTGCTACTATATCTTTGAGAATACCAGAGCGATTAGGACATATTACAATAACAGCACTGTATTCTGTATTTTCATAATTAAGAAAATTTATAGAAGGCAATCTTTTATTTTTTTGGAAATCTTTATAAAATTTAAAAATATCAATAATCATTCTGGAGGAAAAGGCCTCCCAAAAAAAAGAAGGAAGAATGGAAGTATTTTTTTGGATAAAAGTCTTCATAGGTTTATCAACATTTTTTAAAACATATTTTTGGATAGAGCTTTGAACAGAAGAAGAATAGGAAGCACTATCCAGACCTCTTTGAAGAAAGTCTCGAGAATTATACAAAAGGCTTCGCAATAAACTTATGCGCCACTCATTTAAAATATTTGGACCCACCGCTGCAATATCACAAAGAGTAAACAGAAAGAGAGAATTTATTTTCTCTGGCGTATTAGCAATGGAAGTAAAGGAAGCAATGACATCAGGGTCCTGAGGATCGTTTTTAAAAGCAATATCACTCATCAACAAATGGTTTTCAATCAACCAAAGAGCCATCTCTTGATCTTCTTTTTTCAACGGCAATCTTTGAAATATTTTTTTTGTTAGTTCCTTGCCATAGATAGAGTGCCTTTTAGGCCCTTTCTTACCAATATCATGGAATAATAAAGCGATATGAAGAGCAAATTTCAGGCTTATTCGGCTATAAATCTCCTTATAAAAGGACTGCTTTTTAAGCTCACTTAAGTGATACAAAGTTAATAAGAGATGCTCGTCTGTAGTATAATGATGATAAATATCAAATTGAACCTGGCCCCATATTCGCCCAAATTCAGGAAATAACTCATTAAGGATTTTGGTATCATTTAAATATCTCAATACTTGAATGGGATTTTTCTTTGAAACAATAATATCAACGAGGGATTGATAGTGTGAAACTGTCATGGAACTTTTAAGGTGTTTTCTTTTTTCCTCCACAATTTTTAAAAAACGAGGATGAACATAGATACTATTATTTAGAGATGTTTCAAAAACACTTAGCCAGTTTTTTTGAAGATTTTTAGAACTATAATCTTTTAAATGAAGAAATCCTTTCTCTACTAAAAACTCCTTACTCAGTAATTTTATTTTAGTGGGTTTAGATTTATAAATTGTCTTTAAAATAATATCTTCGGGAAGTTTTGAATAAAAAGTGTTGAGTAAAGATTCTATTTTAGCAATATTTACAAAAAGATGTTTCATAAAACGTTCAACACCTTTTTCTTTTATTTTATCTCGGTAGGAAAGTTTTTTGGAAATTTTTAATTGGTTTTCAATTGATAGAGTATCTCCTTTGCTATCATTAAAAAGGTGGATGAAGGCTCGAACTGTTAGTAAAAATTTCCATGAAGACTTAAGCTCTTTAACCTCGGATGCCGTAAAAATATTTATTTGAGACAGCTCATCTAACTTGTGAACATTAAATATAAAAATAGAAATCCATATAATAGTATGAATATCTCTAAGACCTCCAATACCTTCTTTAATTTGAGGCTCTAAATTACTTTTAATTCCTATTCTATAGTCATGTCTTTCAACCAACTCTATAAGCTTTAATTCGCTGAGTTTTAGGGGATTTTGTTTTCCAATTAAAATCTTAA
>ERZ802822.547-NODE-547-length-25800-cov-10.837500_pt1 | contig 25800 bp, 31 predicted proteins | sample MGYA00345649_ERZ802822 | MGnify/ENA primary metagenome ERZ802822 (study PRJEB30503, sample SAMEA104212359) | marine metagenome | biome: Westerlies Biome; feature: [SRF] surface water layer (ENVO:00010504) within the epipelagic zone...; material: water...
GGCGCCGAAAAGAATGAACACCGTTGCGGCAGATGATGGTTGGCAGCTGTATGACACCACCAAGGATTTCAGCTTGGCCAATGATCTTGCGGCTCAGTATCCAGATCGCCTTGAGGCCATGAAGATGAAGTTCATGGAAGAAGCGATTGAGAATCAGGTGTTGCCACTGGATGATCGTCTTCTCGAGCGTCTTGTGCCTTCTGTTGCAGGTCGGCCAACGCTTTTAGGTGACCGCACGTCCATGGATTTGTATCCCTATGCCTGGAACATGGTCGAAGACTCGATCCTCAATGTGAAGAACGTATCGAACAGTGTGACTGCCTATGTGGATGTGAAAGGGGGCAATGAAGAAGGCGTGATTTTCTCCCAAGGCGGGCGATTTGGCGGTTGGTCTCTTTACGTTCAAAACAACAAGCCCTCCTACACCTACAACTACATGGGAGAGCTGTTCACCTTCACGAGCAACAAACCATTGCCTAAAGGCAAATCTGTAATCCGTTTCGAGCTCGACTACGACGGCGGTGGCACTGGAAAAGGGGCTGATGTTCGGATGAAACTGAACGGAGAGGTGGTCGCGAAGGGCCGCTTGGAGAAAACGATTGCATCGCGTTTCTCCATTGATGAAGGTGCTGATGTCGGTCTTGATCGTGGCTCGGCGGTCACCGTCAAGACCATTGGTCCTCGGCGTTACAGCGCCTATGGCGGTCAGATTGACAAGGTGACGCTTCAGATCTACCCCAAAGACACCGATTCCAAAAAGAGCTGATGGTGTCTGGTTCGTCGTGCGGGGATGGAATGATTGCCATCCCTGCGGGGAACTACCAAGTTGGTTCCGATCGCTTTTACCCAGAGGAGGCGCCAGTCCGTCAGGTGTCGATTGATTCTTTCGAGATTGATCCGGCGCCTGTCACCAACGCAGAGTTTCTGAAGTTCGTTGAAGCCACTGGGTATCAGACAGTGTCGGAGCGCCCCCCTGATCCAAAGCTTTACCCGGATCTTCCTCCTGAAGAGCAGATTCCCGAGTCTGTTGTTTTTCTTCCCCCTCCCCCAACGGTGGATCGAAGCGAACCTCTCTCCTGGTGGGCGCTTGTTGCTGGAGCCGATTGGCGCCATCCCCACGGTCCTGACACCAGTCTTGATGGATTGATGCAGCACCCCGTTGTTCATGTCGCTTTTGAGGATGCCCTGTCCTATGCCGACTGGGCTGGGAAACGGTTGCCGACAGCGGATGAGTGGGAGATCGCAGCCAGAGGTGGTTTGGTTGATCAGGACTATGCCTGGGGATCTGAAAAGACGCCGAATAGTCGTTGGCTGGCCAATGTCTGGCAAGGTCCTTTCCCTTGGGTCAACCAAGAGACGGATGGCTGGTTCTGGACGTCACCCGTGGGAAGCTTTCCCGCCAACGGCTACGGGCTGGTCGACGTCTGCGGAAATGTCTGGGAATGGACGTCGACGCCGTACGCGGTCCCTAAAGGTGAACAGGAACGACGTGTGATTAAAGGGGGCTCATTTCTTTGTGCCGATAACTATTGCCATCGATTCCGACCGTCTGCCTTGATGGGCCAAACATTGGATACGGCAACATGTCACATGGGATTCCGTTGCGTTGTCGACCATTGATCAGCTTTGGATTAACGCCGGCCTTTGATTTGTTTCATGGATAGGGCAACACCGAATCCGATGTGCAGCACGGCTGCAGGGATGGCGACGGTCGCCCTTGCATCACCTGTGAACGAGAAAATGGCCAGCAGGAAGCCACTGATGACGTTGTAAGCCGTCAGGCCGATACTTGGCATCGCGTCCTGGTCTGACGATTTATTAATGGACCAACAAGACAACCCCAGGCAGATGATTGCCGCTCCAAACAGTTGGGCCATTTGATTCCCGCCGTTGGGCAAGGACGATCCAACGATCAGGGTCATTGCCAACCCAGGTACCAGCAGCAGTGCCGTTCCAGTCGCAAGTTCAACCATGCAAGACAAGCGCTGGGCGCTGGGCGGAAATTTTGTCATTTAAAAAGTTGCTTCGATAAAACTTAAACCAGAAGAAGCTCCTAGATATAAATCGATATAAATAAAAATAACCTTTAAACAATATAAATGCCTTTTATTTTAAATGAGAACAATTTTGTTGGACCCAGTCGGAGAGAGGCGATGGCGTCATGGAATCGCATCCCTTCGTCGTCAGGTGTTAGTCGAAGAGAAAACGAAGACCAATGTTGGGCCCGTGCGAGAACGTCTTGTATCTATTGTCATTGCCGTAGGCGGAGTATTCAAGTCCGAAGAGCTTGTATGACAACGAAATCTGGGTTGAGTTGCCGAGCGCATAGTCGATGCCCGTCTGCGCGTTTCCGCTGAGATCCTTCTCTCCGGCAAGACCAAATCCACTGGCGTCGGCATAGACAAAGGCTTGGCACACACAAATCAACCGAGCTTATAAATCAGCAAGGCAAAACCAGATACAGCGAGAAGGCCCTTTAAACGCGATTCACATTGAGAAAGGGATGAATCCAGTCGATAGCAATCACGGCGTAACCACCAGAATGCATTCAAATGATGAGGAACATCTAAAGCAAACCCTCTTCGCCGCTATCGAAACAGATGCCTCCTGGCAACGTTGAATTGAAGGAGCAAGGAACCGTATTGCTCTGCATTGCTGACCTAAACAGTTGATTCAGCGACAGGTATCATTTGAACAGCCATAATGAGAATGATTCCCATTCCTGACTTGTTCTGGAGCGGGACCAAGACCTGAGCCTTTCACCATGCAGCAGATCTGGTTGATCACCGGCCCGCCTGGCTGCGGAAAAACCAATTGGATCCGTGAAACCCTGCTGAACCATGGGGGCACCTGCGCTTATCTCCGACTCGACGGGTCTACAAAAGTAGGCCTGGAACTTGGTCATAACGCAGGCATCGACCAAAGCTGGCTTAGGGACCAGATCCCCCAGCTACAGGACTTATTCGACCCAGCCCCCAGTTCACAGCTGTCGTCGGATGACCATCTCGTGCTGATTGAGGCCCAGCAGTTTTCTGCGCCAACGCCAAGCGCTGAAGGACTTGATCCTCAAATCACGCAGCAACTGCAGCAGTTCAATCTCACGCCAGATCGAACACTGCATTTCGGGGTGGACCCGGAACTTCCCAAACAAGACACTCTGGACTTCACGAAACTTGAGGCCTGGCACCTCGATCTTCAGGGTTGCGTTTGGGATCCGAACAGCCTCAGCAGCTTCTGGTTCGAGTTGGTGAACGGAGCCTATGGGGATGTGTATCGCGCCAAGGCACTGATGAACATGCCGGATGGGCGCTCTTTTTTCTGCAACTGGATGGTGAGCCAATCGGGATCTCAATTTCTTCCTTTGCAGTCGGTGGTTCCGCCAACCGGCAGGCCCAGTCGACCGTCTCACCTCGTGATCCAGGGGAAGGGCCTGATTCCGGCAGGCATCCGAAGCACGATCAACGACTGCTTACTAAGCGACGACGTCCTGGAGCTTCAGCAGGCCCCGTTGCGGGAGCAACAGCCCAACCTTCAACCCACTCTTCCAACCCCTGCTTAACGATGGCTCACGCCGTGATCTCCTGCTTGCACGCCAACCTCGCGGCTTTCCAAGCCGTGCTGGACGACATCGACCAACAAGGCATCAAAACCATCACCTGCCTTGGCGACCTGGTGGGTTACGGCCCCCAGCCCAATGAAGTGGTGGAACTCGTGCGGCAGCGCGCCATCCCCACCTGCCAAGGTTGCTGGGATGAGGACATCATCGATGGCCTCAACGCCTGTGAGTGCAGCTATCCCTCCCAGTTGGCCGAGCGGCGGGGCCATCACGCCCATCACTGGACAGCCGACCGTTTAACGGACGACAACAAAGCATTCCTCGCCCAATTGCCAACCACCCTGTGCAGGGACAAGTTGCTGTTCGTGCACGGGAGTCCCAACAGTCAGCACGAATATTTGCTGCCAGACATGAATGCTTTTGCAGCCTTGGAACGGGTGGAAACCGCAGGAGCCGAAACATTGTTCTGTGGTCACACCCATCAGCCCTATGTACGGGAACTGAGCGGTGGGTCAATTCGCGTCAGCGTGCAGCAAAGCGACAGTGAGGAAGCCCGTGAACAGGAGATGATCCTGCCGATGCGCCGCATCGTGAATGCTGGCTCCGTAGGTGAACCAAGGCACGGAAATACCAAAGCCACTTATGTCGTCCATGACGACACAACGGGCGAAGTGAGCATCCGCGAGGTGGACTACGACGTGGCCAAAACCTGCCAGGCGATTGTGAAGGCGGGATTGCCCGACGTGTTTGCCTGGCGTTTGAGCCATGGCTTCGAATACGCCGAGCGCGCCGAAGATGCCAGCCACGTGTGCGAGCGATGATGGAACGTTGGGCGCTGGTGAGTGGACTTTGCGGAGATCTTGATCTCTACGAGCGGATCCAATCCGACCTCAAAAAGCAGCGTGGGATAGCCCACCTCTTTGTATTGGGCGACATGATTGGCCCAGATCGGAATTGCGATGCGCTATTGACGCGCTTACGCCAACCGAAGCGCGGCGATCTGCAGCCCAACTGCATCTATGGATGGTGGGAAGAACAGCTATTGGTGGCGTACGGCTACCGGGGGGAACCGGCACAAAGCACCCAAAACAGAACAACATCGATTCAGGAATTGCGGAAGGCAGTAGACCCAGCACACATCAGCTGGCTGGCTTCGCTGCAGTTCGGCTTCATCGAACTTGATTGTGGACTCATCCATGGCAGCTCCGCCGATGTGGGTGATCCGTTGAAGGACACCACATCGCCACTCATCCTTTTGGATCGTTTAACGCGCCTGGATGTGAACCGACTGTTCACCGCTCGCAGTGGCCAGCAATTCCGATTGCAACTCACAGGGGGGCAAATTCAGTCCAAAGTGAAAGATCCCACAGGCGAACAACAACGCGAACAGGCAGTGCCCAAACGCAGTGTGATCGGAATCGGTTCTGGAGAGAATTACACCTTGTATGACCCGGCCAGTGATCGTGTTGAGTTTCTCAGCGTTGCCGTGAGATCACGACTATCGAACCTTGGCTTTGGCTGAAACCGAACACAAGCCTGCTGAACGCGATGCGACTAAGCGCAACGATCTTCTAATCGCGAGACATTCCAACCGATTGGCATTGGAATGACTTTCCGATGCGGCATCAGTAATTCGATCTCATCACAAGCTTTCGAATAGGCATAAAACCCAGACATCCGTCGCCGATCAGAGCGTCCATTTTTTGTAACGGCACGATCAACGGTGACACCCTCCGTTTCCGCATTTTCAAACGCGTTTAAGAGCGGAATTTCCGTGCGAAGAACCTCAATATCAAAGCCTTGCAAGATTTCTCTAGCAATTTGAATGGATGATTTTTTCCTTGTATCGGCCTTCACAATGAGTGCTGCATAGGGAATATCGAACTTATTCAGCATGCATGCCATTTCAACAGTGAGCTCAATAGATCGGCTTTGTGCAGTCGTCGGAAGAACAATAAAGTCCGAACCCTCAACTAAATTCTTCAACTCTTCTTCGTTGCTACTGGCTTGACCATCCGTCACCACAATATCGGCACTTCTTGTTGCTTTTGCCGCTGCTTCCATCGGAACAACTGGATAAGGAAGCAAACCTCTTGAGGCATAGGCGGTGGCTGATCGATTCCGATCAGCATCTACCAACACAACCGACCGGCCAGCATTCGCCCAATGCGCTGCAAGGTGAATGCTGGTACAGGTTTTAGCTACGCCACCTTTTTGCCCAAAAGTTGTGACAAACACAATGAGACTTCACAGTGATTACCTCTTCTACCTCATTATTTGATGAGCGCAAGAGTGGCGATAAGAGGATTCAAAGGGCACGGCACATTCCCCGTGGGATTGAGACCTAGAGAATGAAGGTGATGTTCACCTTGATGGCACAATTTCAAGGCGCCATCAATCCTGGTGGGTCTTTACGACCCGTTCAGACGGTTCTCCCCATGCTCAAAACCAGTTCTTTGAAAGAGAGTTAACCCACGTCATGAGAGGGCGGCCAAGACCTCTGGGGAGTGGGTTCCCCAGAGGTCTTTTTTTGATCTCCTAACCCAGCAGCAATTTTGTACTCATCCCTACAGGGGTTCTTGACGCAGTGCATAACAATCAACTCGTCACCGCAGGGGTGACGGCGTCGAGCGTGGGGAGGTCTGGGGAGACCTCCCTTTTTTTTATGAGCAAGGCACATTGTCCCGAGCGTTGACAAACGAAGCTTCGGCACAATTCAAGCAATTGTTCAAAAAAACCAAAAAGGGAGCGAAGTGCCCCCGTGATTAGCAGATTCAGTTGGTCTCGGTGACTGCGGCTGGCGCTGCACTCTTACCTGACATCTCTTTGAGCGAGTCAGCGGCGCAGAGGCTGGAGAGAGCGATCACAACGAGGGCAACTGTGTTGACAACGTTGAGGACAACAGGCAAGTGCGTGTTGACCATGTCACGGACATTGGACATCGGAAAAGTTCAGAACGAACATTCTCATAGTGCAGGGTCCGTCAAGACAACCAAGAAAACACGAACGAGATGAAGCCTGCGGCAAGGCCAGCACAGACCAATCGAGGATCAGTTCACTTGTGATCCTCGATAGATCGGCGCTTTGTACCCGTCCCTACAAAAAAGTTCAGAACGATACATAACAATTAGCAAGTCCCTGAGGGAACGGGGATGCGTCGTACTTGGGGAGGTCTGGGGAGGCCTTCCTTTTTTATGGGCTGAGCCCTATCGCGGCACACCAACCAACTAGCTCGACAGCCAGGGCCACTGAATTCCGAGGGATTCGATCGGATCCATCACCAGTTTGTTGAGCGCACGGCCAAGCACCACTTGCGGTTCATCGGCTCTGATCGGGAGTACTGAGTGCTGACCAGCAGATAAGTGCGTGCCTTTCACGATCCCGCGGCGAAGTAGTGAGTTACCTGCTTCCAGCCCGCACACGTAGGCACGCTCTTGGCAAAGGCCCTTAGCTCCGTGTTCTCTCTCGCCCATCCGTACCCAATCTCCAGCGCAGACCACGGACGCCAAAGAGGTTTCCAGTGGAGGCCGCTGACTAAAGCTTCCTGGCGAAAAGAGAGACACCGATCTGGGGTAACGCCGCACCTCGTAGTCCACAACCACAGCTCCATGGAAGGCGGGCTGCGCCATCGGCAGGAGATCCTGCATCAGGCAATCGACAACCTCCTGATCACTGAGTTCAGCGATGGCGGAGGCGTTATAAAAGTCGCTGGCGATCACCGAACCCTGCACGGGCTGATCCCCCCAGAGCGCCTGCTCCATTTCATGTTGCAGTTGATCCAGCATGAAGAACGTGGCTCCAGCTCCCTTCAATGCACTGAACCGCGAGAACACATTCGCGGGGTCGGCGACCGGAACGGTGCGATCCAGCCACAAACGCACCGACACCACATCGATCGCATCGAGGTTGCCGGCCCGCACCAACTCTGGGGTGAGCACCGCACACTCCGGCGAGTGGGCCATCAGCGCCCCCATCCCCTTGGCACCTACCGCCAACACCACGGCATCGACGTTGTCGATGACACCACGAATTCCAGTTGCTATCGATCTGGTCTCAACTGACCGAACGCTGCGGGTGTCGGTGGACATGTTGAGTGCTGTAGCCAATGTGCCGCCGATCACCTGCAGCTGATGCTCGTCCTGAAGCCGCTCACTCAGGGGGGCTAACAACTGCTCCGCAATGCTCTTGCTCTTGATCCAGCGCACATCAAACGAATCCTGATGCGCCAGTGCGTAGTAGTAGAGAAGCTCCATCGTCACGGCTGCCGACAGCTCCTCAGGCGGCTTGAACAATCCCACCAACAGAATCGGCCGCAGAAAGTCATCAATCATGCGGTTACTGATGCGGAGCTGCTGGAACAGCGTCAGCGCACTAATCGCGTCGTACTTGCGATAGACCGCTTCGCTGCGATTGAGATCGAGGATCGCGTAAAGCAGGCCCGCAATACTGAGTCGATCTTGAACGGGTAGGCGCTTGAAATTATTGACCGTTGCAAAAGCCTGCCCCAAAGGACTCGGCAACGAAGCGGCATCCCCGAAGACAGGAGCCGTCGCCTCCAGACCCTCAGGCGACCAGAACGCGCTGGTTGTGAACTCGGTAAACACGTTGCTGAGACCCAACTCAGCAGTGAGCGCATTGATGTTTGGGTAGTCCTTCCAAAAACCTCGAGTACCGGCCTCAAACGGCTTGCCGCTCGCGGTCGTGACGGGCTCGCTGCCGGTTGGATCAGGCATCCCATCGATCAAGGTGACGCGAACACCGGATTCACAAAGAGCTTTTGCCGCACCCCAACCTGCCCAGCCTGCCCCGATAACCACCACGTGGGATTGCCCGCTGCCGGAACCAACTCGATCGGCCATGGAGCTGTTTTGCATCAACCCAAGCTAAGGACACTGATCAATGGTTTGATACTTAAAAGCAACCAGTTAGCAATCGCTTTGGGCGCCATGACGATCGCGAAGCAACGACGGTTCAGCCGCTTCATCAACCCGTACACAGCAATTATCGTTGCTCTGATGGTTGCCCCAGCAATGCCATCACCAGCCCAGGCCCATGGCAAAGGGATCTACGCAAGCGAAGCTGAAGCCCTCACGCAAGCTGAAAAAATTGGATGCACTGAGGTTCATCAAAACAATGGCCGCTGGATGCCCTGTGCCGATGAACGTCAATTGCATCAACAGATGAGACGCCAATGAACGGTCGATCTACATCCACCCAACGCCGAGCCAGGCGCCTCCACCGATGGGTGGTTCCTTTAGCCGCAGCCCCCTTGCTGATCACGGCAGCAACAGGATCGCTATACAGCCTTCTGCTTGAACAAAATATCGACGCCTTTTGGTTACTCAGAATTCATACCGGACAATTCGGATGGTTCAACCTTCAGCCCTTCTACCCAATCGTGTTAGGGGTCCTCACAATCCTTGTGAGCATCTCAGGCCTTGCCTTACTCCTGAGACCAAACAACTAAGCCCGAAATTCTGAATCACAAAAATCATTAGACCAAAAGCCAAGGTTCAATCAAAAGGCTCATAAAGATTGAGCACAGCCTGCAAAAATAAAGCAGGCTTTTTACAAACATCGGCCTCAGCTTCCGTACTGCACCCCATCAGCTTGAGCATGGAGACACTCACCGCCCTGAGCCTGAATCAATGCGATTTTGAGCAGTTTGGTGCTGCGATTTTACCGGTTGACGATATGACACCCCACAGCAGCTGTGATGCCGAACTGAAGTTCAACGGTGACAATTTGCGCTACTACGTGATGCGTCTTCGTCGACGAGCGGCAGTACTCGGGAGCATGACGCGACACATCCAGGCCACCCAATGTTTGGGATCTGCGGATGCCCAGCCATGGTGGCTAGCCGTAGCTGCAGCAAAGCTTCAATCCGAACAACTCGACCACAGCACCGTGAAATTGGTGAAAGTCGAACCCGGTGAGGCCGTGAAACTGCATCAAGGCACTTGGCACGCGGGTCCATTCTTTATTGCTGCAACCGCCCTATTTTTCAACCTTGAATTAAGCGACACTAATCTCATAGATCACAACTCTCAACCCCTTAAAAAGAAACTCAAATTGAATCTCAACGGCGAATAAGATGACCAAACAAATGAGAACAAAGGAAACCTGAATCAATCTTATTAGCTAGGCTGCAAATCATTTTCAAACTCAAGATACAACGCACGAGCATCCTTTGGTCGCTTTTCATCCACTAGTAATTCGAGGCGATCTTTCCACCAAAACCCGATCTGCTCATCACGCTCAGCCTCAGGAACCTCACCAAATGGAATCGTCATGGGCAATTTTTACGATGAGTTGATGCTAGAAAAAAGAAGCAGTCGCTGTGAACAGCCTCATCGAAATTAAGTAGTTATCACTACAAGATTCGTGCTAACTAGGGTCCGCTGTGATCCACATCAGCTTCAACTCCAAAGCTCTGCAATGGATCTGGTTCACCGAGGGAAATCGCACGAGCTCTTTGATAAAACATCGTTTCTGTCAAACCAGCAGCCTCTAACTGTGCTGCGACCCGAATCCAATTGTTGATTTCTGATTGATGCATCTCAATCCCAGGAATTCAATGATTGGAATGAAACCAAGAACACAACCAACCATCAGTAACACAGGCAACACTCTCTCCTCTAAATCAGCATTTCGAAAAATAGTGCCTCACAAAAGTAGGCCTTGAAACAATATCAAGGGGTAAAAAATAATGATCGATGGATTGTCAATCAAGTGATCATCGATACGGTTAGGGCAATCTTTCCATTAGCTCAGGGTGAAGGATCGACTCCTGTTGCTCCTCTTAATTGCGACACCAGCCGTCGGCAGTCCCTCTCGCGAAGGATTCGTTGTCGAACAAGTCATGCATCAATCACAGCCAATAGCAGAGCGAATCCAATCCAAATCATCGGTAAAAGCTATTTTTCAAGAGTCTTACCTCCAAGAACAAAACCATCCAGCATTCAATTTCAAACATCTCGGCGTTGGAATTGCGAGTTGGTATGGGCCTGGTTTTTATGGACGTCGAACAGCAAATGGTGAACTATTTCGGAAAGGAACTTTAACGGCCGCACATCGCACTCTTCCCTTTGGAACAATTGTTCGCGTGATCAATTTAGAAAATGGAAGATCCGTCAATGTACGAATCAATGACAGAGGCCCATTTAAATATCACCGCGTGATTGATCTCGCCCACGGCGCAGCAAGTGAATTAAACATGCTGCGTGCCGGCGAAATCAACGTCAGACTTGAAGTGATTGATTAATTGATTAGGAGCCCAACAGGCGCCTTCTCACCAAAACATCCCAGAGCCCTGCAGGCACAAACGGTTGAAGCAGCACCGCCTCAGACTCACTTCCGCACAAATAGCGCGATTTCGGCTGGTTGGTTTCAAGCGCCGTTGCGATGGTTCGTGCCACCAGCTGGGGGTCTGAACCCTTGCGGAAGCTCTCAGCCCATCCGGCGGCCACCCGTCGCATCATCTCTCCCCAAACAGGATCCTTCCCCCCCTGATCCATCGACTCGGCCGATGCCTGCTCGAATCCGGTGCGGATTAAACCAGGCTCCACGAGCACCACTTGGATACCAAATTGATGCAGCTCGAGACGCATGGCATCACTGATCGCTTCCACGGCGTGCTTACTGGCGCAATACCAGCCGGCGCCGGGAGTCGCGAAGCGACCAGCAATGGATGACACGTTGACAATGCGGCCACGACGGCGATCTCGCATGGCGGGCAAGACCAACTGAGTCAGGCCCATCAACCCAAACACGTTTACTTCGAACATGGATCGGGCCCGCTCCAACGCCATCGTTTCCATGGGTCCCACCTCCCCATAGCCAGCGTTGTTAACCAAGGCATCCAGCCGTCCACTGGTTCTGTCGTGAATCTCTGCAGCGAGATCTTCCCGGGATTGAGCGTCAGCAACATCCAGGGGAAGAACGACAGCGCCACGACGTTGAAGCTCGTCCATCGCACCCTGACGCCTTGCTGCAGCAAACACGTTCCAACCTTGATCCAACAGCAGATGCGCAGTGACACAACCGATGCCGCTGGACGCACCGGTGATCAAAACGGTGCGGCGGGAATCTGCCATAACAACCCATGCAAGCGATGCACTCTGGCGCGAGAACAAGAGGTCTGACGACTCCAACTTGATTTCCCAACGCCAAACCCGAAGGATTGACCCCTTGACGCCCCAGAAGAATTAAGCAGAGGCAAGGTCTTCAATGGAGAGTGGTCCCAACCATCTCTTTAAGAATTGGCAAAATTTTGGCTAGGTTTAATACAGACAGCGCTCAGCAATTGGGGCTTTTAGCAAGATACTAACGAAGCATAGAATACAGTTCAAGGCCAAATCAATCCAATCAATTAGAACTCAAGCCAAAGATTATTGGCCAATTGAATAGATCAATTTAACGCTCAGTTCGACCCATAAAAATCAAATTCAACCATCGTGCCGTTTTTAGCAATCGAAAAAACAGAAAAAGGATCGGCAGTCATCCCATCAACCTCCATCCCAGGAGAACCCATGGGCATCCCTGGAGCCGCCAGACCCTTGATCTCAGATCGCTCCCTCAGCATCCGTTGGATTGATGCCGCAGGAACATGACCCTCCACTACATAACCGGCCACGCTCGCCGTGTGGCAAGAGACCGAATCTGCCGGCACTCCCATTGCTTCTTTAATACCATCGATGTCGTCGGCGATATGGTCTTGAACCACAAAACCTGCCTCAGCCATGTGGGATTCCCATGCTTCACAACATTCGCAATAGGCTGAACGAAATACCACAACCTCCTCACCAGTAGTGGCAGCCATCGCCACAGCAGGACACCCAGAAGCCACCACCAAAGTTGCAACAATCCAGATCAAACACTCTCGTAATCGTGTTATCACATAATTAGTCAAGGCTGGGATAGACCAGGGAAAAAGCATATTTGTTTGACTCAATACAATCAAATCAGCCATGGAATTTATTGCATCGGACTGCTGAATTCCTTTTGGGATGTTCAGGATCAAAGGCCATAAAAGCATCGAACAAACCAACAACAAAGCCAGTCATTCGAGCTCCTCTCCGCCCATGGGCCTTGCATGGAAATTCCAGCTTTCACCATCTTCAAGCCAAAGCTCCCAAGCGAATTGTGAGCCATCCTTTAAGAACAACTTTCCGCCAAAGCCCGCCGGTGATGGTTGATATAAATCTTCGATGGCCAACGCAGTTATTCCATCTCTCGTGCAGAGAGAGTCGACTCTCTTTCCCAGGCGAGACGTGAGATCAGCCTTTAAATCATCGAGCGTCATTGACTACGAGGGATCAAGGTTCGACCGCTTCAATCAAGCTTTAAAAAGCATGCCCTGATCTCCCCGACAGCGGACACATGCACCCTGTTTCTTCCAGATTCTTTTTAACGACCTGGTAACGCCCCTCGGCAGTATGGAGATAAGAACAAGGCTTTGATGCTGAACCGTCTGCAAGCAGCACTGATCAGCCTGATGGCGTCGCTGCTCATCCTCTGGGGAATCCAGCCCGCTCAAGCCTGCGTTGAAGGATTGGAGTGGGGCATGCCCCTCGACCAGGTTCACGCCCATCTCGGTGAGGTCCATCAAGCCAATACAACCCATCCAGAGCGCTTCTTCGCGCGCAACGTGATGCTGGATCGGCTGCCCGTGTCGCAAGTGACATTTGATCTCACCCCAGACGCCGGTCTCCAGTCGTTGGCCTATGAATTCGCCATCGACGACATGACGGAAGTGTTGGCAGGACTTCGTGCTCGCCACGGATCTCCGCTCAGCACCAGCTCAATGGATCCAAAACAGAATGAACAAATATGGGTGTGGAACACCGGTGAAGACCTCATCACCGCTGTTAAACACGACGGCACAACACATCAACAATTTGTGATTGCTTATCGCCCAAGCCGGCTTCGACCAGAAACCCTTTAAAGATCCCAACAGCTAACCGTTTTTTAATTCTTTTGGCCCGGAAACATCCGATTGAGCCTTTTTCGCATACGACGCATTTGGGTTCGTTGAATCTCATGACGCGTTGTCCGTGTTGCTCCGTACAACAGCACCGTGGCCGTTGATGCCAAAGCAACGCAGAAGAGCGAGATCGAAATGGGATCAAAATCGTCCATGCGATGCAGACTAAGAAGCGACCACAGATCCACCCGTACATTTTGGACTTAGCCCATCAGTCATGTACGCCATGCCAAATCGGTGCTCCCACACTCACCGCCTCGGAACTCGAGGCGGCACTGCCTGAACTCCCCGGTTGGTCGGTCATCGACAACCACCATCTCAGCCGAACACTTCGCTTTAAAGACTTTCAAAGTGCTCTTGATTGGGTGAATGCTGCAGGTCGGATTTGCGAACAGGAAGGGCACCACGCTGAATTCAGCCTCAGCTGGGGGCGTGCTGATGCAACGATTTACACCCATAAAGTGAATGGATTAACGCAAGCTGATTTGGTGCTCGCGGCAAAATTTGTGGGAATCACACCCTCGCAATTCTGAGCAGAGCAAGACCGATTTACACCGCAATACTTCACCCCATCGTTGAGCTTTAACAGTGCTCAAAAACACCAACTTTCATACCATTTGCATGGCTGGTGTGTTGACGGCCGTGAGCGATAAAAGCATCATCAGCCTCCTTTAAAGCTTCGTTATCGTCGTGAAAACGACAGCGATACATCAAATGAATAATTCGATCAACATCGAGATTGCGATCAGCAACATCCTGCCAAAGCCGTTGCGTGAGTTCCTGGTCGGCCAGCTGGAATTGGGCCAGCACCAGATCGCGAGCACAACTGAAATACTCGTCCCGGTTTGATGTCACCGGAGAGTTGTATCGGAGCAGGCTGCTTTGAAGGGTTTGCAGAAATGCCATACAACAAACATCGCTAACAACAGATTGCGCCACAAAAGCCCGAGGGGCGCGCAGCCTTAATACCAAAACAATGATTCCATTACGCAGACACTCCATATCCGCCGCCACCGGGCGTCAACATCTGGATCGCCTCCCCAGCCTTGAGCTCCAACTGAACTGAACCAGGCAATCGCTCTTCCGTTCCATCGGCACGAATCAACTGATTCTCGCCGCAAGCACCGCTCGTTCCTCCATCGAGTCCAAAGGGCGCCACTCGCCGTGACCCAGTGATCAGGGACAGGCTCATCGGTTCGAGGAAACGGATGGTGCGCTCCAGTCCATCACCGCCACGCCAGCAGCCATCACCACCGCTCCCGGAGCGGATTCCAAAACGTTCCAAACGCACTGGGTAGCGGGCTTCCAACACCTCAGGATCCGTCAGTCGGGAGTTCGTCATGTGCGATTGCAAACCAATCGATCCCGTAAATCCCTCACCAGCGCCACCCCCACCAGCCACCGTTTCGTAGTACTGGCAACGGCCATTGCCAAAGCTGAGATTGTTCATCGTGCCCTGACCCGCAGCAAGCACACCAAAGGCACCAAACAGCAGATTGCAAAGGGCTTGAGACACCTCCACATTCCCAGCGACAACGGCGGCAGGAGCCTCCGGATTCAATAGGCAACCCAGCGGAACGCGTAGCTCCAACGGAGCAAAGCAACCTTCGTTCAATGGAATGTCGTCGTCGAGAAGACAACGAATCACATACAACACAACCGCACGGGTAACCGAGAGCGGTGCGTTGAAATTTCCCTGCTGCTGCCGCGATGTTCCATGAAAATCCAACAGAAGTTTCTGTTGATCGCGGTTCACGCCAATCCGCACCGACAGGGTGGCGCCATCGTCCAACTGCAGCGCATGGCTCGCACCAGCCAAACCAGAGATCAGACGCCGAACACAGGCCGCCGCATGCTGTTGCAACCCCTGCATCTGTTGCTGCACCAACGCTTCTCCCTCCCGTGCGACCAAGCGTTGGAGCCCTTCGATACCCGCCTGGTTGGCGGCCACTTGGGCCTGCAAGTCGGCGAGTAATTCCTGTGGATTGCGGGGCGGGATCGCCATCTCTCGGCAGGATGCCTCCCACCCCGAGACGTTGATCGCACCATCACGCACAAACAACAGATTGCGCAGCAACAGACCCTCCTCATCAATGCTTGTGCTGAACGACGGCATCGAACCGGGGCTGATCCCACCAACATCCGCATGGTGACCGCGGCTCGCCACGAAGAAGCTGGGAGTCACCCCACCACAAAACACCGGTGACATCGCCGTGATATCTGGGAGATGGGTACCGCCATGGAACGGGTCATTGCTCAACAGGGTGTCGCCAGGTTGCAACGGCAGCACCGCACCAGCCGCCACCTGCTCGAGCAGATCACGCACGCTGTCTCCCATGGAACCGAGGTGCACAGGAATGTGCGGTGCATTGGCGACCAGCCCACCGTGGGAATCAAACAACGCACAGGAGAAATCAAGCCGTTCGCGGATATTCACCGAGCGACTCGTCTGGCGAAGGCGCTCCCCCATTTGCTCAGCAATCGCCATAAAGCGATGGCGAAAGAGCTCGGCCAGCACTGGATCGTCCTGGTTCAACGCTGGCTTCTCAGCCTCTGATTTTTCAGCCTCTGAACCAGTAATCGGCCCATGCTCCAACACCAAGGCGGCGGCACGATCCACCCGCGCCGTCCAACCGTCCTCCACAACGACGCAACCCGTGGCCTCAGCGATCAGGGCAGGCCCCTCGATGCAGATCCCAACGGGCAACGTCTCCCGATCGAACAAGGCAACGCTCTGCCAACCCGTGTGCCGTAGATGCATCGGTACGCGCTGGGGCATCACATCCCGAACCGATTGGCGAGCGGAGGCGTTCCTCCTTGGCGGTTGAAATTGCTGGGGAGCGACCACCTCCACATTGAGCATCTCCACAATCAACAAGTGCTCAGAACGGATGCAGTAGCCAAAGCGCTGCTGATGCCTCTCCTGGAATGCCGTTACCAATGCAGATGGCTTCATCCCCCTCTCGAACGGCAGCATCAGGGTCTGCTCAGCACCGGGATAGCGCAGCTCCAAAGACAGCCAAACCACGGCTTGGTTCTGGGAGCCATCCGATCCATCCCCCCCGTCGATCAACTGTTGAAGGGCTTTTTGCGTCAGCGCATCAACCCGATGGAACAGCTCGACAAGCAACGCCTCCGAGAGCTCAGTTCCAAAATGGAGCTGCATTCGTCGACGTTGGCGGGCCTGTCCCATCCCGTAGGCAGACAACACGCCAGCCATCGGATGCAGCAACACCGAAGCGAGTCCAAGTTCTTCGGCCAGCCGGCATGCATGCTGCCCGCCGGCACCGCCATAGGCCACCAATACGCCGCCACGGATGTCCTGTCCGCGATGCAGGGACACACGACGAATCGCAGCAGCCATTCGCTCGATCGCCAGTTGTAAGGCTCCCTCCGCCAGTTGCTCTGGGCGTTGGCCAAGTTCGTTTGCCAGCTCCCCAAACTGCTGTTGCACCACCCCAAGGTCGGGCGGTTGATCGCCCTGCTCACCAAACACGCTGGGGAAACGATGAAGCTGAAGCCTCCCCAACAGCAAATTGGCATCGGTAATCGTGAGTGGCCCTCCCGCTCGATAGCAAGCGGGTCCAGGCCGAGCCCCCGCCGAGCGTGGTCCCACCCGCAAGCGAGCGCCATCCTTCTGCAGCACCGACCCCCCACCAGCAGCCACCGTTTCAATCGGTAAGCGCGGCGCTAACAATTGAAGGCCAGCGATGTCGGTTTGCTCCTGCACAAGGCGCAAGGCCGCATCCTCAGCTGCCTCAACACAAAACACGTCCGTCGACGTTCCACCCATATCGAACCCCAAGACGGGCACTCGCTCAAAGTTTGAGGCCCGCGCCGCTGCGATCGCCCCCACCATCCCAGCCGCGGGGCCCGAAAGAATGGTGTCTTTGGCCATCAGGCCCTTGATCGATTGCAAGGCTCCACTGGAGGCCATCACCCGAATGGGCGTCGATGATCCAAGCGCCGTTTGCACCTGTTGCAAATAACCATGCAGCCGCGGAGCCACAGCCGCCTCCACCAGCGCCGTCTGACCACGGGGCACCAGGCGTGGCTTGACGCTGACCTGATGGGAACAAACCACCCTGGAGAAACCCACCGCCTTCAGTTCGTCGAAACACTGCAACTCGTGGGCGGGGTTGCGGTGGGCATGCAACAACGCCACCACCACATCCTCAAAACCACGGGCCCGAAGCGCCGCGAGACGGTTGCGTAAGTCGTCGTTCCAGAAGGGCGACTCCAACTCAGCGCCATGGGCATCCAAACGGCCCGGAACTTCGACCACCTCGCTGGCCAAAAATGGACGTTCAGACTGGACGAAGGCAAAGAGATCAGCGCGATGTTGATCCCCGATGCGCAGCAGATCAGCCAAACCACTGTTGGTGAGCAACACCAGCGGTGCACCACGACGCTCCAACAAGGCATTCGTGGCAACGGTGGTTCCCAGCCGGACGCTCTCAATCTGTGCGACACCAATGGGTTCCCCGCTAGGGATCCCCATGAGCTCGCGCATCGCCTGTACGGCTGGATCTCCCTCACCCCCTTCGGACAGCACTTTTCGGATGTGCAGTGTCCCGGTGGGGTCACAGCCGATCAGGTCGGTGAAGGTGCCGCCGCGATCCACCCAAAAGCGCCAAGCAGCCATGGAGCCCAGAGCTATCTGCAATCCAGGATGAAGCCTTGCCGCTTTCTTTTTCGCAAACGACCTGAGATGGTGAACACACCTTGTTGCCGCCGAGCTTGGAGAAAGTCTCCACCGCCTGGGCGATCTTCCAGGGCCTCTTGCTGGAAGCCATTCCCTTTCTCTTGCTGGGAGTGGCGATCGCAGGGCTAGCGCGCTGGCTCGTTCCCCAGACCGCATGGGTGCAAAGGCTTCCCAAAAACCCACTGCTGGCTCCAATCACCGGGGCCCTGATGGGCTTCGCACTTCCCGCCTGCGAATGTGGAAACGTTCCGGTTGCCAGAAGGCTCCTGGCGAGCGGCGCTCCGATGGGCACAGCATTTGGCTTCCTCTTTGCAGCTCCGGTTCTCAACCCAATTGTCTTGGCGAGCACCTGGGCTGCTTTCCCCGATCAACCCTGGCTGTTGATTGCACGGCCACTGGGAGCCTTTGTGATTGCCGTTTTGCTGAGCTTGTTGCTGGTCCAGCTGCCGGAGAGCCAATTGCTGGAATCCGCCCTACTCAGCGAACGGAGGATGAGCCAACCCCTTAGCAGGATTGGGCTTTTGCAACGCAGCGGCGGTTTAATCGGTGATCCCCTTAGTGAGATTGCACCAGCCCAACCCAAACGACTCCGAGCTGTGGAGGTACTGGAGCAAAGCAGTCGCGAATTTTTGGATCTTTTGGCTCTGCTGGTGCTGGGTTGCCTGATCGCCGCCCTCGTTCAAACCTGGCTACCGCGCAGTTGGTTGCTCGCCGTAGGTGGGGCACCAACGGGGTCAATTTTGGCGTTGATGCTGCTGGCCGTGGTGGTGTCGGTGTGCTCCAGCGTTGATGCCTTCCTGGCCTTGGGATTTGCAGCACAGGTCACCCCCGGTGCCCTGCTGGCGTTTCTTCTTTTAGGTCCAGTGGTCGACCTAAAACTGGCCGGACTGTTCACTGTTTTGATGCGTCCGCGCGCCATTGCAATCACGGCTACTGCCGCCAGCCTTGGCGTGCTGCTCATCGGCCAATGGGTGAATCTTTGGCAGTTATGAGTCGCAAGGCATGACGCGAGCCGCACTTCTGATTGTTTGGGGCTGGATTGTGCTCTGGAGCGTGATCTCCGGACGCCTCGACCTGCTTCTTCGTGGCGTGTTCCATGGCCTGGTTGGGGCCTCGGGAGTTGCGCTGATCTTGGCGGGAGTCGTCTTGTTGATCCGACGTCGCGGTCGACGTGAACGGTTGCCCTGGCCGTGGTGGAGCAGTTCAGCTATCGCACTCCTGGTCTTACTCGTACCACCCAATCCATCCTTCAGTGATCTCGCCGACAGCCGACCGCAAGGATTGCCGGAGCCCCCTGAACTTGCCTTCGTCTTACCACCAGAACAACGAACCCTGACGGAATGGGTTCGACTCCTGCGAAGTCAACAAGATCCCGATCTCGTTGACGGGAATCCGGTCAACATCAGTGGTTTTGTTTGGACCCAGAAGAATGGCCCACCCCTGATTGCACGACTGACAGTGCGGTGCTGCCTGGCCGATGCCACCCCAGCCGGCTTACCGGTGGATTGGCCCGATGGTTTCGAACCAACAACCAATCAATGGTTGGCAATCCAGGGTGAGATGGCGGTGGCCATGCGTAATGAACAACGGGTAGCGGTAGTGATGCCAAAAACAATCACCCCAATTCCCCGTCCCAAGCGACCGCTCGAACCATGAATCGTCGACTTGGACTACTACTCACTCTCGCCACAGCAGCAGTCCTGGCGCAGCAGCAGATCCTGCTGGGCCGTCCGCCCCGTTTGGTTCAAATCAAGCCGCAACACCTTCACTCCGGCAGCGCTGGCCTGGATCTGAACTTCAGCAGGCCCATGGACCTGAACACAGTCAAGGCACGGAGCGATCTCAATCCTGCGCTTCGCCATCGCTGGATCGGCAACCATGCTGCACTGCGGCTAATCCTCAATCCAAACAAGGCCATAGCTGAGCCCATTGAGCTCAAGCTGGCAGGCCGCGATCTCAGAAGCCAAGGGCTGAAGCCACAAACTTGGTGGTGGGATCCCAGACCTTGGCTGTTAATCAATCGAACAACCAACAACGGACAGCAACTGCAGCTGCAGGAACGAGACGGTCAATGGACCCCAATCAGTCCCACCTGGACACGCCTGAACAAGATCGTTCCCCTTGGCAATGGTCGTGGTATCGCAGTAGTAGCGAGCAACGACAATCGATCGGAGCAGATCTGGCTGCAACCACTCGAGCCCAAGAGTATTAGCCAAAAACCCGACTCTCTCTTACCCCCCAAACCACAAGCGATTCAGCGGTTAGCGAAAGGGGACGTTCTGTTCGCCCATCTCAGCAGCAACCTCAATGGCGACCTCCTGATTCAAACCGGTGGTTTTCTACCCAAAAGCGAAAAGAACGAGCTGGTCTTAGCCAACGGTCAGCGCCGTGAAATCAACGTGCGCTCTGCCGGACCAATGGAGCTGCTTCCGGGAGGGGGAGGGTTGGTGGTGCCCACCTACAACGGCATCAATCTGCAACCCGTGATCAACAACAACAAAACCATTCAGTCGTTACCGGGAAATCGCGAACTGGGCGCCTTCTGTGCAGCATCCGGGCGCGCCCTATTGATCCGCCATTGGCCGGACTACCGGCGCTCGATCGAACTCATCCTTCCAGGAATCGCCCCCCGTCAGCTTTGGCTCGGGGAAGAAGCCGTTTTGGGTGTGGCCTGTGATTCAAAGGGGGAGCGAATCTGGACGGTGATCGGAACATGGACAGGAGAGTGGGCACAGCACACGATCCTGCTAATGGATAGCGAAGGCAATGAACTCAATAGGCGACTATTAACACCATGGAGGATGAAAGGAGGAACACCACTTCAATTGGATCCTGTTGGCATGCGATTACTACTCACCGTGAGCCAGAAGGGGCAGAACTCAGCCAATCCAGCCTTTCTCGATGCAGCCACACTTCAGTGGCAAACAATTATTTCGATCGACGTGGAAGAGGCACAGCTACTCAATCCATGAGACTTTGCCTGAAAGCCATCAATACTCCTGCAAGAGAATCCAAATCAAAAAATATCCACTAGAGAAAGGATTCTCAAGAAAAAATTAATTTCAATCGTGACAATAGAAGCGACCAATAGCACACTAAAAAGCCACGCTTGGACAACAAGCATGGCTTTTAATTAAACAATTAAATAACTGAAACAAGCCAGGAAACTAGAAGCTAAAGGTCACGCCAGTTCCAATGTGGTGCTGCCAACCCTCGCCCCAGCCTGAAGCATTAACAGAGCTATAGGTCGGCTGCCAGTGGGCAAACAACGTCGCTTGGCCAACGGGTACTGAAACCTCTAACTCGCCAGCAAAATCAGTACGCTGGTTCAAGCCTGAGTAACTCCCAGGTGTATAGAAACGCGGACCGCCATCAAGTTTCACACTAATTTGATCACCACCAATGATGAAACCAAAACCAAGACGGGGATCCGTGTAGTTGCCCATCCAAGTCCCATCAGATTCCCAGCCCTGACGATGTTCCAACGAAAGGAAGAGTCCGTCAGCAAGACTTTCTAATCCGTCACCGAGAGAGAAGTTCAAGTCACCATCACCGAGTGCCCATACGATTTCGGCACCAATTTCATTTTTAAGACCCTGGATGTCATCACCTTGATCCTTAGTGACAAAATAAGGCTTCCAATCAACAGAAACACTTAGGCGGTCGTTAGGGACATATCGAACCTGGAGAAATCCTCGGACGTCAGTCCGCTTGTATGAGGTATCTCCATGATCATGGCCAGCATGGTCATGGCCCGCGTGATCATCGTGGTCATCATGATCATCGTGGTCATCATGATCATCGTGATTGTCATGATCGTCGACATGGACCTTGCCGTAGAAGTGCTCCGCTTCTCCCCAAACCAAAGATGGTCCAACCGCAGCTTCAATCGACAAGCTGCCAGCAGAACCCAACCCCCACATAAAGACTCCGCCGAACAAGCCATCAAGCGCATAATGCTTGGGTTTGTCGTCGAGATTCTGCTCAAATCCACCATGCCCTTCGAGGGTGATGACCGGGGTGAACTCAAACTCTCCCGCCTCAGGTACATCTCCACCGCCACCATGGGAGCCATGCGCGAAGGCTGGCCTAGATTGAATCAGCGGCAGAAGAAGTAGGGCTAGAAGAAGAGTGCGTTTGCGAGACATAGGAAAAGAGACGGAAAAGATCGAGAAGAAACGTGAAATAAACGAGTAAGAATCAAATAGATTCCCAACGATTAGCGAGGGCAGTTGCAGCAGCTTGATCACAAGATGCACCCTGACCTTTCAAAATTGAACAGATATTTTTTGTGGCCGTTGAGACGGCTGTTTCACCCGGAGCGAGGCCCTCTCCATAAAGAGGTGTTGAGGCAATAGGAAGGCCAGAGCGCTTACTAATCCGCCTTAAAGACTTATTAGCTGGTAAATAGGATGAGAAGATGACCTTTGCACCTGAATTAGTAACAGCCTCTGTGATTGCATTCAGACTAGAAGGTTTTAAAGCACCTCCAGTTGTGTAGCTATCAAGCATGGAGATCTCTTCAAGATCGTATCGACTAGCAAGATGGCTATACGTTTGATGATCAGTCACCAGCACTCTTTGATTGGCAGGCAATTTTGCAAACTGAACGGAAGCCCAAACCCCAAGGTCGTTCAACACACTCTGGGCACGAGCGGCACGCGTCACAAAGGCCGAACTTGCATCGCCAGACAAAAGAGGCGAGAGACGATTCGCAACCACAGATGTCATCGCTGCTGAGTTGGCAGGATCATGCCAAACATGTGGATCATTTCCTCGATAGGAGGGCAACGCAAGCTCTCCTACGGCAACCACGGGCGCAGAAACAGAAATTTGCTTCGCAGACGGTGTGAGATTGAAGCCAACATGAACGACAAGGTCAGCCTTCGACAGGGCCTGACGATCACTCGGCTTCAATCGATAACCATGGGGATCACCACCGGGAGGGATCAAGCAGGTGACACTGATGGCTGTTCCAGCCAAGGTACGAGTCAGATCGCAGAGAGTTCCATCAACGGCAACAACAGAAGGTTGCGACGCTTGAACAGGGACCTGGGCAAGCGAAATCGCTAAAAGCGAAGTGAACGAACCCCGCGCGATCCAAGAGGAACGGCGCATATGACAAAAAATTGAGAATGATTATCATTCTTCCAGCGTGACAAGCTGACGCAACCACCTCTCAACCGGCTTTTCAATTGCACCAACAGAGCTCGTGACAATGTCTTCCTTTACCAACAAAGAAGGGTTACGCGCGTCACGCGTCTGCTTCAGCTACGGCAACAAGCAGATCATTGACAATGTCACCCTGGAACTGAAGCCCGGAACCTTGACGGCACTCGTCGGGCCGAATGGAGCTGGAAAATCAACCTTGCTTCACCTTTTACAAGGGCGATTGCAGCGAGATAGCGGGATCGTGGAATGCAACAGCAGTATTACGGTAATGCCGCAAAGAGCGTCCATTGATTGGACATTCCCCATCACCGTCAATGAAATGGTGCGCTTGGGTGGAAGGAATCTGCAGCAGCAGAAAGAGATCATGGCGAAACAACTCCTAATGCGGGTCGGCATGGAACAGCTGGCTCAAAGGCGGTTGAGCGATTTATCCGGAGGGCAACAACAGCGCGTTTTGCTGGCAAGGGCACTGATGCAACAAACCGGTGTCCTGCTTCTCGATGAGCCATGCAGCGCAATCGACCCACCAACTCGCGAACATTTACTGTCGGTGATGCGAGAACAAGCTGATGCAGGACAAACATTATTAGTCAGCAGCCACGATTGGGGAAGTGCGCTCGACAGCTACGACAAAGTACTCGTGCTTGACAACACATTATTAGCTAACGGTACTCCCTCAGAAGTCCGTGAAAAACTAAGCGATATGACATGCATGATGGGGAGTCACTGCTGTGGATGAAACTCAAATCTGGTGGCTAATGCCACTCATCATATCTTTATTAATTGGTGTTATTTGTCCTACGACAGGCTCAATATTAATCACTCAAAGACGAATACTATTAGCCAATCTGATGGCTCATTCTGTCTTGCCAGGATTAGTCCTAGCCTTAGCAATTGGGATTGACCCAACAATCGGTGGCCTCATCAGTGGATTACTGGGTGCCCTAATCGCAGAACGCCTAAATCAACGATTTAAAGGCCGGGAAGAGTCATCAATGAACACTGTTTTAGCGGGCTTCACGGCCATTGGGGTGCTTCTTGTGCCATTGCTCCAAACACGTGTAGACCTAGAAACGATTTTATTTGGAGATCTACTTGCTGCAAACAGCAGCGACATAACCAGAACTTTGATAGCAACAACCGCACTCATCTTTTTACTATTGACGCGTTACCAAGACTTGGTCTTCATTGGCGTAGATCCAGATGGTGCAATAGCTGCCAAACGACCGGTTTCACAGATTCGATTTTTAGCAATCGTTATCACAGCACTTGTGATTATCAGTGCAATCACCGCCGTTGGAATCATACTTGTTATCGCATTAGTGTGTGCACCGGTTTTAATGCACATCGAGACAAGTAGAAGCCTCAAACAATTAATCATAAAATCAGCTGCAACTGGCCTAGCACTGACGAGCGGGGGCATGCTGCTTGCAATTGCGGTCGATCTTCCCCCAGGGCCAGTGATCGGAAGCCTTTGCATGATTGCACTTATTTCAAAGCAAATTCAAACAAACTAATAACAAAGTAGAAATACAAAACGTCCAAAAATTTAAAACGCACACAACAGTGACGACAACAATACACATTACCCCGCTGAAGATTGACGCAAAAAACTCACTAACAATACTATATCCAACAAACATTGCACGCGACAATAGAAATAAAGCCCTAAAAAATCACCAATAGAGATCGAATATGAAACGTATATTGCCAAGCCAGCAAAGGGCAATAAACCATCGACCAACATGCTATATTCTGCTTACACCATTCCTGAAAACTTGGCTCTGACAAATAAAGCCATTCATGAAGGATACATTTATATAGGGCCCGCATCACTATGTCCATGCCCAGACATCAATACTCCTTTTCTCGTGATCACAGGAGACAACAATAAATATGCAAAAATATTAATCCAACAGCACTCGAAATCGCAATTACGCAAAGAAGATAATTTTGAAATTAATCATGGAGTTATCGGAAGAAAAACGAGCAAGAAAACATGGTATACATATAATAAAAGCTTCTTAAATGGTGTTTTCGCAGCCCCTTTTATCAAATGGTGCAATCCCTCCCAACAGTTAGAAATACTCCGAAGATCCGAAATTCAGTCACACAAACTAGAAGACCTAATCCAAGACTCAAATATTCTGAAAAGAAAAACGAATAATCTTCACATCAGTATTGCCCAAGGAGATCCATTCCTAACCATAAAACGCTCAGACAAAGTAATACAATTATGTTCCACCATTGATCTAACACTTCATCCACTAGCCCTAATCTGGAAGGATTCAATTAATCAATACCTTAAAAAGAAAGGTTTTTATCAACTTGTCGACACACCATTGATTTGGACTCGAGATGAGAGAAATGAATCATCCATCA
>ERZ802822.548-NODE-548-length-25750-cov-8.435126_pt1 | contig 25750 bp, 23 predicted proteins | sample MGYA00345649_ERZ802822 | MGnify/ENA primary metagenome ERZ802822 (study PRJEB30503, sample SAMEA104212359) | marine metagenome | biome: Westerlies Biome; feature: [SRF] surface water layer (ENVO:00010504) within the epipelagic zone...; material: water...
ACCTCTTGATACAGAGAAAGTAGACAAAGTCGTAGTTACTTCTTCAATACTTAATACAAGCAGGATATTAAATCCTCTATATGTTATCGATGGCGATGAAATAAAAGATGACGCAACTACTTCACTAGGTGAAGCAGTTGATAGTTACTTAGGTGTTTCAATTGCCGATTATGGTGCCGCAGTTGGTCAGCCTTTCATAAGAGGTATGTCTGGACCTCGAGTGAAAATTCTAAAAAATGGAATGGTAAATAGAGATGTCTCAGGACTTGGTGTAGATCACTTAAATGATGTTGATTTACATGACATCGAACAAATTGAAATCATCAAAGGACCATCCTCTTTACTTTATGCCAATGGAACCATTGGTGGAATCATCAATGTTGTAAACAATACCCTTGCTAGGGAAGATTTTGATGGTCAAGAGGCCAATGCAGGATTGGAAACTCAATCGACAAATGATGGTGATATTCAAGAGTTCAATTACAAAGATGGCATAGGGGGATGGCTTAATTTTAGTCTTGGATACAAAAATACCGAATTAGGCAATTTTGATGTTCCAGATAATGCTGTGATTCATGATGATGATCATGACGAGCACGAAGGGGAAAGAATTTTTTCAACTACAGACCAAACTAGTTACAACTTAGCTGGTTTATACAACATAAATGGTAGCCTAGTTAATTCTGTGAGCTACAACTGGAGAGACACAGAGTATTATCTTACAGAAGCACATGCTGAAGAAGAGGGTCATGATGACCATGCTGGTGAGGATGAACATGCACCAACAGTCTTTATGAATGATGCAACAGAATATGGAGCTATCTTTGATTTATCAACAGGCGCATTTACTCAAAAAGTAGCGTTCAATTTTGTTGATGAAGATTCTTCTATAGTTGGTGAAGAGGCATTCATGAATCCTGCTAACAGTGAAGAGTTCACTCTAGGATACTTCGTGAGTACCGACTTAGATCTGTTTTATATTGATGCAGGTTTCAGAATCGATCAAATTGAAAGGACAGGTTCTGTAACAGATGAGGATCATGCTGGAGAAATTGACTATTATAAAATAGATGACGATACAAACAGTTTCGCCATTTCTCTAGGCAGAGATTTAAGCGATTCTTTGGATATTTCTTTAGGTTTTGCAAGTGTTGAGAGATTACCATCGGTAATAGAACTCTTCATGAATGGGCCGCATATGGCAACTGGAAGACTTGAAACTGGTAATCCAAACCTTCAAAGCGAAACATCGGATAATTTTGATATAACATTAAACTTTGATAATGGTAATTTTTACGCATCAGCAAGTTACTACATAAATGACGTAGATAATTACATAACACTGCAAGACGAGCTCGATGATCATGACGAACACGGAGATGACGACCATGGCGATGATGATCATGCAGCACATGCTAATTTGATTCACGCTAATTACATTCAAGAAGACGCAGAATTCAAAGGTTATGAATTTGAGATCGGAACAACTGTGAGCTTAGGATCCGGTGATTTAACATTCTCTTTTGGAAGAGATGATGTCACTGCTGAATTTTCTGATGGACATAATGTACCTAGAATAAATCCCGCAAGAAATATCTATTCTTTGACTTATGTTGAAAACGATTGGGTTTTTAAAATGAGCTTGAAAGATGTTGATGAGCAAGACGAAATAGGTGAGGGAGAGACTGTTACTGAATCCTATCAATTGCTAAATGCTAGATTAACAAAAACCTATGATTTACCTGGCTCAGCTGAATTAAAAGTTTCTATATTTGGCAGTAACTTGCAAGATGAAGTCGCTAGAAATCACTCTTCTTTTGTTAAGAATGCAGTACCCCTAGCAGGCAGAAACTACGGAGCTAAATTCAATTATAAGTTTTAGTATTTCCGTGGCTTGTTATCAGGGACTTTCCAAGGCCTGATTACCAAGCAAGAAGCACTTACCCCAATCAAAGTGCGGAAAAAGGGGACGGGAAAGGAAAGGAATCCTTTCCCTTTTTTTTGCAAAAAATAATATAATATCTACCAAGATATTTATAAATGGAGTTGGTATATGGAAAATTTAATTCAATTTGATGAAACGGCAATAGATTGGAAGCCTTTACCTGGACCTGATGGTGAGCCTGCAGATCATATCTCTTTATCCTTTTTAAATGTAGATGAAAAAGCCAAAATTGTTGATATTCTATTTAAATTTTCAGCTAACGAAAAAATTCTGATGCATAGGCATACCTCTAACTACAGTACCTTTACTGTAAAAGGAGAGCTTCGAACCTATTTACCTGATGGAGCTTTAAAGGATATTAGGCCCGCCGGAATTTTCAAAGCCGGAACGCCTGGGGAAGCTCATACCGAGGGTGGCGGTGACGAAGATGTGGTTGTTTATTTTAGCTTGAGACCTTATTCAGAAACGGATCCTATTTATGAGATCTTAGATGAGAATTTGGAAGTTACACAAGCTATGAATTTCAATGACTTAAAGGAACTAAATAAAGAATATTCAAGTTAGCTCATATTTTAAAGACTAATTATGGAAGGGTTTGTAAAAAGTGCTATCACCTTTTTATAAACCGTTTCATTGCAGCTATTGTTTTTGGACCTACATGGTGCTCAATGCCTTCACTGTCAATTTCAGCATTAGTCTCATCAACGCCAAGTGCAATTAAACAGGCAAAAACAATTTTATGTCTTTCTTTAACCCGTTTAGCAAGATTAGCACCAGCAGCAGTTAGTTCTACAGGTTTGTAGGGACTAGAACGCAAAAGGTTTTCATCCTGTAATCGTTTGACTATCCTAGAAACAGTAACATGACTCACATTAAAGTAACCTGCTAGATCTAGAACCCTGCATTCACCTGATTCTTCAATTAAATCCATCACAGCTTCAACGTAATCCTCAGCGGTTTCACTGGCATGACGCAAACGAGTCTCTGAAAAGGGAATAGAACGTGCTTTAATTTGTTTTTTCAATGCCCCTCTTTAAAAGAAATTATATTGAATATATCATACCCTTGACACAATCCGTAGCCGTTGTTACATTTATTAACCGTAGCTAATGCTACTGAATTTTTAAAATTATTTAGTGAAAAAATACTTAAAATACGACGATGTAAAAATTTTCAAATATGAGAATTTCTATCTATCAGTAATATATACCATCGGTCATATCCTTGTTGCTATGGCATGCAATAGGATTATTACTGGCGCATCTCTTGATATGGCAGCAGCGGATGCATTTATTGAGCCAATAATAAATGGTTTTTGGTTCTACTTCCTTTTGGTGTTCTTAAAACAAGTATTTGTTAGAAAGATTGAACAAAGTAAATCGGCGGCAATTAACGTAAGTCAGATAGGTATTTTATTGGCACTTTTATACACTATTGGTCATATTCTTATTGCGATGACTTGTAATAGATTGCTAACCGGAGCCCCATTGAATCTTGCAGTTATCGATGCATTTGTGGAACCAGTAATAAATGGTGTCTGGTTTTACTTCCTTTTTGAAGTGTTTAACAAATACAAGAAGAGAAGAATTTTAAGTGGCTTGAGCGGAGCAACCCGTATGCCCTTAGCAAACTCAATTTCAAAGTTTGCTCCAATAAACAATAAAAAATACTCTGATTTATAAAAGATAATCTATAAAGTTCTTTTGAACTTGCTCTTAATTTCTTCTTACCTCGGCAAACACATTGCTAGATCCATCTTTATAGAGGATTAGGACATCATAGGGCATAAATCGATCACCAACTTCCATGCCTGGAGAACCCATAGGCATCCCTGGAACCGATAGACCTATAGCATTTGGATGATTCTCTGAAAGAAATTGAGTTATATATTTGCTTGGTATGTGACCCTCAAAAATATAACCATCTTTGGAAATGGCTGTATGACAAGATCTGTATTGAGGCTTAATGCCATACATTTTTTTTATCTCATCAAGATTTTCATGATCTTGGGTATTAGCTTTTAAGCCATTCATCTTTAAATGCTCCACCCACATCCTGCAACAACCACAAGTTGGAGTCTTATGAACCAATAAGACATTATCAGAGTTTGTTTTAGCGAGTAATTCTTGATTAGATAAAGTTGAAACTAAAACGAAAAGACAAGAAGTTAAAAAAATTTTTTTCATAGTTGAGCTCCACTCATTAAGATTTATACTAGCAAATTATAGGCTTATGGCATAATTACCCAAACTTAGGGGGAAAACATTATGGAGAGATACAAAACGTTCAGGGACTTTTATCCATATTATCTTAGTGAGCATGATCACAAACATACAAAACTACTTCATTTCATAGGGACTTCAATAGCAATATTTTTTTATGTACAGTTTTTTATGAGCTTTAATTTTTTATTCTTGCTCTACTCATTGCTTTCAGGTTATGGGTTTGCATGGGTGGCGCATTTCTTCATAGAGCACAATAAACCAGCTACATTCTCATATCCCTTATATAGCCTTATAGGAGATCATGTAATGTTTGTTGAAATCCTTACTGGCAAACACAGGATTTTTTAGAATCTTCTCAGGGCATTATTACGGCTTTAGTCTCGAGACATTCCTCTAAACCATGCACGCCGTGTTCTCTTCCATTGCCTGAAGACTTGTAACCACCAAAGGGTGCACCTGTTCCTCTCGCGCCTCCATTGATAATCACTTGTCCCGCTCTGATTTTTCTTGCAACTTTGCTGGCATGAGAAGGCTCTCCTTGCACATAGCCAGCTAAGCCATACTCGGTGTCATTTGCTATTTCAATGGCTTCTTCTTCAGTATTGTATTTAAGGATTGACAAGACTGGGCCAAAAATCTCTTCTTTTGCTATGGTCATGTCATTGGTAACATTTGCAAATACTGTTGGTTTTACGTAGTAACCTTTTTCATATCCCTCTGGCTTTTCAATTCCCCCAGCTACCAAGGTCGCACCTTCCTCGATCCCTACTTTAATCATCTGAAGAATTTTTTCATATTGAGGTTTATTAGCTATAGGCCCAATTCTAAACTCTCCTAGTGGATCACCAACTGTTGTGCTGTTTGCAGTCTGAATTGCAACTTCGACGGCCTTGTCATAGTTTTTTGCGGAAACGAGCATTTTTGTTGGAGCATTGCATGATTGCCCGGAATTTAAAAAGCAATGTCCTGCACCGCCTTTCACAGATTTTTCGAGGTCAGCTACATCATCTAGAACAATGTTTGAAGATTTACCACCTAGTTCTTGATGCACTCTTTTTACAGACACTGCAGATGCTTGAGCTACTGCAATTCCTGCTTCAGTTGAACCTGTAAAAGACATCATGGCAACGTCAGGATGATCCGATAAAGCGGCACCTACTATAGGACCATATCCATTGACCACATTAAAAACACCGGCAGGCACTCCGGCTTTATCAAATACCTCTGCAAGTAGGAGGGCGCAATATGGAGAAATCTCACTTGGTTTTAAAACCATTGAACAACCTGCTGCTAGAGCTGCTGATGCTTTAGTGGTTATTTGATTCATTGGCCAATTCCATGGTGTGATCATTCCGACTACTCCAATCGGCTCTCTAATTAATGTGTAATCACCTTCTGGTTTCTCGAATTCATAGTCTTTAAGAGCATCTAGAGTCTCATGTAAATTTTTAATTCCTGTTGATGCTTGTGCTTTGTTAGATAGCCAGATTGGTGCTCCCATTTCCTCCGTAATCGTTTGCACAAGATCGTCATACCTATTTTCATACTCAGAAATAATGTTGTTCAAAATCTCAATTCGATCTTCCTTTGAGGTTAATTGATATGTTTTAAAGGCTTCAGATGCTGCAGATACTGCTTTATCAACATCTCCTGTTGTTCCGGCGGCAACATGACCAATCAGCTCCTCATTTGCAGGATTAATTACTTCAATTTTCTCTTGAGATTCTGATTCAACCCATTTCCCATTAATATAAAAATGCAATTTATCTTTCATATTTAAATCCTATTAATCAAAATTTTTATTTGTTAGTTAATCTTTAACTTTTTTCTCAGGGCTATAATCCCATCTGATTGCTTCACTTCTCTTGTTTTAAAAAATAGCTCATGATTCTCTTCTAATGTTTCAAGGTCATACAGATAATTAATCATGATTCCTTTTGACTGATTGATGCCTTTTGAGGATAAGTCAGCATTTAAGTTAATTCTCTCTAGAATAGCTCCATTCCCTAAATGAAATTTGGCTACAGGATCATTGGGCAATCCATCATCTCGATCTGATTTTAAAAGATAAATTAGTGCTTGCTTGAGAAGAGCGTCTTCATCTCGATATTCATCGATCGACTTTTTATCAAGCCATTTTGAAAAACCAGGAACAGGCGATAGTGTTGCAAATGTATCTAACCCATCATTTTCTTGTCTTAACTTTTGAGCCACCTTCTGAATTAAAAAATTGCCAAATGAAATGCCTGATAGACCTTCTTGACAGTTTGAAATTGAATAAAATATAGCAGTATTAATATCTTCATCCAGAGTCACCGATCTATTAATCTTAATTACTTCATTAATACTTTCTGGCATATTCTTGCTGAGTGCAACCTCAACAAAAATAAGTGGCTCGTTAGGTATGAGGGGATGGAAAAATGCAAAGCATCTTCTGTCCTCTGGAGCCAATCTTGCTCTCAGATCATCCCATGAGTTAATTTCATGAACGGCCTCATAGGCAATAATTTTTTCTAATATGCTTGCAGGAGTAGTCCAATCTATATTCTCCAAAACTAAGAATGATGGATTGAACCAATACTTAAACAATATTAAAAGGCTTCTATCAAAAAATTGCAGGTTATTACTATCTTTTTTAAGAGATCTGATTCTTTCTCGCAGTCTTACTAATTTAAGAGTACCCTCGGGAATAGAATTTAGCCTTCTAAAAAGCTCTCTCCATCTTGGCTCAGAGAGTTGAGAGATTATCTCTAGGTTTTTTTGAGTTTTATTTTTTGTATATTCGTTAGTAGCTTGCAGTAGAGCTTTACTATCAATGTCATATTTTTCTAAAATAGTATTGAAAAAATTAATAAATTCTTTGTCATCTAATTCTTCTATTAAACCTGAAAGATGCTCAGCAAAAACTAGTGAAGAGATCTCGCCACTCTTTGACATGACTGATTCAAGGGCTTTATTAATATCTTTATGCAGTACGCCAAAACTTTTTGAACGAAAATAACCCGACTTAAGTGATCGACTTCTGATTGATGAGATTAAGTTCTGAAAAAAGTTCATAGAATTGGGAAATTTATCATACTCTGCAGCATTAATAAATTGAGTTTTAGCCTTATTAATAGCATTAGTATGCTTTAAATCGTCAGTATTTATCTAATTTTTAATATAAGGCATCGAGATTAAAATCAGTGCATGTGAATGTTTTTTATGTAACCATGGCGTAATAAAAAATATCTTAATAAGATATTGAGTATTTACATGAAAAATTGAGGGGTTTTTTTGAAAACAGACATAGAAATTGCAAGAGCAGCAGATCCTAAAAAAATCGAGACAATTGCCTCTAACATCGGTATCGAAGAAGATTATCTTGAGCATTATGGTAAGTTTAAAGGGAAAGTAAATCTTTCAATCAATAATGAAAAGCTCAAAGATAATGATGAAGGAAAGTTAATTTTAGTTACTGCAATATCTCCAACACCTGCAGGAGAGGGCAAAACCACAACAAGTGTTGGTTTGGTGGATGGACTTTGTCATATTGGTAAAAAAGCCATGATTTGTCTTAGAGAGCCTAGTTTAGGACCATGCTTTGGCATGAAGGGTGGAGCTGCCGGAGGAGGGCATGCCCAAGTCATACCTATGACTGACATAAATTTACATTTTACTGGTGATTTTCATGCCATTGGAGCCGCTCACAATCTTCTTTCTGCGATGATTGATAATCACATACATTGGGACAATGAGTTAGACATTGATCCAAGAAGGATTACCTGGAAGAGAGTTGTCGATATGAATGATAGATCTCTTAGGGATATTACCTGCGGACTTGGCGGTGTCGGAAATGGAATACCTAGGCAAAGTGGTTTCGATATAACGGTCGCATCTGAAATTATGGCAGTGTTTTGCTTGGCATCAGATTTTACGGACCTAAAAAAGCGAATAGGAAATATAGTCATTGGTTACACAAGATCTAATGAGCCTGTAAGAGCTAAACAATTAAAAGCTGATGGAGCTATCACTGCATTATTGCAAGATGCATTTCAACCCAACCTAGTCCAGACTCTTGAGAATAATCCTGCATTTATACATGGCGGGCCTTTTGCAAATATTGCTCATGGTTGTAATTCAGTTGTTGCAACTAAGACCGCATTAAAATTAGCAGATTATGTTGTTACAGAGGCAGGTTTTGGAGCAGACCTAGGGGCAGAGAAATTTTTCGATATTAAATGCAGAAAATCTGGATTAAAACCCGATGCTGTTGTCTTGGTTGCAACAACCAAAGCATTAAAAATGCATGGCGGTATTCCAAAAGAGGATCTTGGTAATGAGAATGTCGATGCTGTAACAAGTGGCTGTAAGAATCTTGAGAGACACATTGAAAATATTGGTAAATTTGGCGTCCCCGTTGTTGTAGCGATAAATGACTACATCACAGATACTGAGAATGAACATGCTGCAATTATTGAGTTTTGTAAAAATTTAGGTGTGCAGTGCAAAATTTCATCGCATTGGGAAAAAGGCGGTGCAGGCGCAGCAGATCTGGCGGAAGAGGTTGCAAAATTAGCAGATTCAAATTCAGCGGAATTCAGAACTCTGTACGATAACAAGATGACACTTTGGGATAAAACTGAATGCATTGCAAAAAATATTTATGGTGCTGCTGAGATAATCGCTGACAAAAAAGTAAGAAATCAATTTAAAAAATTAGAAGACGATGGATTTGGAGAATATCCAATATGCATGGCTAAGACCCAATACAGTTTCTCAACTGATCCATTGCTAATGGGGTCTCCAGTAGGACATGATGTACCAATCAAAGAGGTTCGATTATCTGCAGGTGCAGAATTTGTTGTTGTTGTCTGCGGTGACATCATGACAATGCCAGGCTTGCCAAGAATTCCAGCAGCAGAGAATATTGATGTGGACAATGAGGGATTAATCCAAGGATTATTTTAGAAACAAATTTAAGAGGAGAAAAAAATGAAAATATTATGTGTCTTATATGATGACCCAAAGGATGGAATGCCTTCAAGTTATCCAAAAAACGAATTGCCTAAGCTTGATAAATACCCTGATGGTATGTCCTTGCCAAGTCCTAAAGGGAGAGACTTTACTCCTGGGGAGTTGCTGGGTTGTGTATCTGGCGAACTTGGGCTGAGAAAATTTTTAGAAGATAGGGGGCATACATTGGTTGTCACATCTGATAAGGATGCTGACGGGTGTGTTGCAGATCAGGAATTGGTTGATGCTGATGTTGTAATTTCGCAACCTTTTTGGCCTTATTATTTAACCAGGAAGAGAATGGAGAGTGCTCCAAACTTAAAAATGGCAATTACTGCTGGCATAGGCTCTGATCATGTAGATTTGCAAGCCGCAATGGATCATAAGGTGGATGTTGTTGAAGTTACTTATTGTAATTCAAGGTCAGTTGCAGAACATATTGTCATGATGATCTTATCGCTGGTAAGGGATTATCACAATCAGCACAGGATTGTTAATGAGGGGGGTTGGCACATTGCTGATGCCGTAAAAAGATCCTATGACGTTGAAGGCATGCACATAGGAACAATTGCTGCTGGGAGAATTGGCTATGACATGTTAAGAAAAATGCATCCATTTGATGTGCATTTACATTACTTTGACAAGCATAGATTAAGTGCTGAGCAAGAAGGAGAGTTGAACCTTACCTATCATGATTCAGTTGAATCATTGGTTGCAGCATGTGATGTCATTAATATTAGCTGTCCTTTGCATCCAGAAACAGAACACTTATTTAATGACGAATTAATCAGTAAATGTAAGCCAGGCGCATATATTATTAATACTGCCAGAGGAAAAATTTGTGATAGAGATGCCATAGTCAGGGCTTTAGAGTCTGGGCAATTAAGTGGCTATGCGGGAGATGTTTGGTTCCCACAACCAGCACCAAATGATCATGTTTGGAGGACAATGCCGCATCATGGGATGACTCCTCATACGTCCGGAACTTCTTTATCCGCTCAAACAAGATATGCCGATGGAGTGAGAGAAATTTTAGAATGCTTCTTTGATGATGAAGAAATAAGGAATGAATATTTAATTGTTCAAGGTGGAGACTTAGCAGGTATGGGAGCTCACTCTTATACAAAAGGAACTGCAACGGGCGGCTCTGAAGAAGCAGCTAAGTTTAAGAAGTAGAGAAGATTTTCTAAATTTATTGAGGGCTTAGGTTGATTAAATTAAGAGTGGCTCTTATTTCTGCTTTTGGGGCATTTTTGTGCATTTCTATGCTTGCCTATCTCAATAGTTTTGAAGATGGTAATTTGTGGTTAATACCACCATTTGGGGCAAGCATGGTATTGGTTATGGCAGTTCACGAAAGTCCACTTGCCCACCCAAAAAATGTTTTTTTTGGTCATATTTTGTCTGCTTTATCAGGAGTTATTGTTTTTTCTTTCATGGGGTTTTCTCCTATTAGTGTGGGACTAGGGGTAGCTTTAGCGATCTTCTTAATGATTATTACTAAGACCATTCACCCCCCAGCCGGAGCTAATCCAATTATTGCAATTCTTGGCGCAAAAGAAATAGGCTTTATAATAATGCCTGTTGCAGCGGGTGCGTTATTTATAGTGATTTTTGCAATTTTTTACAACAAACTATTAAAGAGAAACTATTTTATTTTTAATGATTGATTATAGTGAGTTGATCGCTAAATATATTTTACAGCTCAAATAATAAGAGCTTATTTTTTGGAATTTTATGGAACAAAGTTTTAATACACCTTTAAAAGAATTCTTGTCAGGATACTCTATTGAAGTTACTCCAAGATCTGCTAATAAGATCGAATGTTTTGCGGATGTCTTACCAGAAAATACCAGAGTTTATATTGCCCAAATAAACATTGATGATATTCCTGAAATGATCGTTACAGCAAAAAGATTAAAAGATGAAGGTTTTGAAGTAATGCCTCATTTTCCAGCAAGGATGATTAAAAACCATGCTGTATTAAATGATCTGATTTCTATGTATCAAAATGAGGCTGGTGTAGATGAAGCACTTTTATTGGCAGGAGGTCTTCCAAGTCCAGCTGGAGACTATAATTCCTCAATACAACTTATTGAATCAGGCCTGTTCGATAAAGCTGGTTTTAAGAGATTGCATGTCGCCGGACACCCAGAGGGCAACAAAGACATAGATCCTGACGGTAGCAATAAGAATCTCTCTGAAGCTCTTTCATGGAAACAAGAATTCTCAAACAGAACAGATGCTTCAATGGCAATCACCACGCAATTTTGCTTTGATGCTAATGTTGTAAAGAAGTGGGCAGATACAATCAAGGATAGCGGTATCGATCTACCTATTCACATTGGGATTGCTGGACCAGCAAAGCTTCAAACGTTACTTAAATTTTCAATCGAATGCGGCGTAGGGGCTTCAATGAAAGTTCTTACCAAAAGGGCAAGAGATATAACTAAGTTATTATTACCATATAAACCTACTCAAATACTCAGTGATTTAGCAAATTATAGAACTCAAGACTCATCTTTTAATATTGAACAGGTTCATTTTTTCCCTTTGGGAGGCGTCAAACAAGCGGCTGAATTTGTGGAGAAATTTAGTAGCCCAAACTCCTAAAAAAAGCCATTTTTTTTCATTAAAAAGTGACTATTCTATATAAAAAAACCATGATAGCATGCTCGTATGTTAAAGAGCTCACAACTAGTTTTTAATCCAAGAGTAAGAAAGTCACCATTCTTTATCTCAACAATTAAGCATGGTGCTAGCGCCTTCACTATATATAACCACATGTACTTACCAATTAGCTATGAAGGAGTGATTGAAGATTACAACAAAGTGCTAAATGGTGTTCAATTGTGGGATGTTGGAGTAGAGAGACAAATCCAAATTAAAGGACCTGATGCGGAGGCATTAGCACAATTTTTGACACCCAGAAACATTAAAAAATGTGCTGTAGGCCAAGCAATGTATGCGCCTTTTTTAGACTTCAATGGAGGATTTTTAAATGATCCAGTGATGCTAAAGATAAGTGAGGATTGCTTCTGGTTTTCAATTGCTGACGGTGATTCTCTATTATGGGTCCAAGCTCTTGCAGCAGGATATAAATTTGATGTAGTTGTTGATGAACCCGATGTTTCTCCATTGCAAGTGCAAGGACCGAATGCAGCAAAATTAATGTCTAAAGTTTTTGGAGATTGGATTGATGATCTCGGTTTTTATAAATTTAAAGATGTTAATCATCAGGGTATTCCAATGGTCATTGCTAGAATGGGATACAGTAGAGAGTTGTGCTACGAGATTTTTCTTCAAGACCATTCACAGGGAAATCAATTATGGGAGATTTTATGGGAAGCAGGTAAGGATTTAAATATTTCACCTGGAGGTCCCAATATTATTCTGAGACTAGAAGGCGGAATTTTAAGTTATGGAGGTGATTTTGATAGATCAAATAATCCTTTTGAGGTTGGATTAGAGTGGATGATCGATCTTAATCAAGAAGATGATTTTATTGGCAAAGAGGCTCTTAGTGAAATTAAATTCAAAGGCCCTTCAAAAAAATTAATGGGTGCTGAAATTGAGGGTGACCCGATAAATTATTCAAATCAGGAACATTTGCCAGTATCAGTTGATGGGAAGAATATTGGCACTATGAATAGTATGACCTATTCACCAAGGCTAGATAAAAATATTTCGTATGTATTTTTAGAAATCAAATATGCAAAAGTAGGGCAAGAGATAATAATTTCTTTACCTGATGAAGATCTTAAGGCTAGGGTAGTTGATATTCCTTGGTTAAAAAGAGCAAAAAAAAATTAATTCGATTACCAATTTTTTATAATATTACTCATTATAAAAAAAGCGCACATCACATTAATAAGAACAATCACAGTTCTTATAACTGCAATTTTATTATCATGATCCTTGGTCCTCTCATCACTGAAAGAACCAAGCGCCATTTTCCATAACTCCCACATCAGTAAATATTTCTAATCAGCGTAATCGAGTCCCTTAGATTGCTGCACTTCGCGTTTATTAGGATTAACAGACTCTCTAAATGGAACTGCAACAACTTCACCTTGAACTGCTACTCCAGATTCATCTGAATATTCATCAGGCAACCTTACTTGTAATTTTGTTCCTATTTCAGATGAGCTACAGGGAACCCATCCAAGCGCAACATTAGTCTCTAGTTCTGGTGACCACCATGGAGAGGTAACATAACCCATATCATTACCATCAGTATCTGCAATCAGCCAAAAATCAGGAGCATAGTCAGTAATTTCTTTGCCGCCAAGAATCATTCCAACCATTTTCATCTTGAATGGAAAATCTCCAGCGTCAATGACATCGCGTTGGCGCTCAAGCTCTTCTTTTCCAATATAATCAGCTTTCTTATTTCTAGGCACTTGATAACTAAGATTTACCTGGAAAGGAGACGTTTCATGATCCAAATCTTGACCCCAAGATAAAATACCAGCTTGAATTCGACGGTGATGAGCAGGCGCTATCACCATTAAATCAAACTCTTCTCCTGCTTCTAGAACTTCATTCCAGACAGCTTCTGCATTTTCATGAGAATCTCGTACATATATTTCATAGCCTTTCTCGCCAGTAAAACCAGTTTGGCTAATTACCACATCTGCGCCGCCAATTTTGGTTTCCATAAGACCGTAATAAGGAATTTCTCTAAGTTCTTCACCGGCAAGCTTTGCCATAAGATCCTCCGACAAAGGGCCTTGAATTTGCAAAGGACAAACATCTATTTCATCAATTTCGACATTGTATTTCTTGGTAACATTTACACCTTGTAACCAAAATAATAGATCGCTGTCAGAAAGAGAAAACCAAAATTCATCTTCTGCAATTCTTAGTAAGACTGGATCATTAAGAATGCCACCTTTATCGTTACACAAAATTGCATATTTTCCATTGCCTGGTTCAATTTTGGTAGCATCACGAGTTATCACATAATCTGTAAACGCTTCAGCATCTGGACCTTTCACTCTGATTTGTCTTTCAACAGCAACATTCCACATTGTGACTCGATTAACCAGTGCTTCATACTCGACCATGGCTCCGCCATCTTCCGGCTTCACATATCCACGTGGATGATAAATCCTATTGTAAACGGTTGCTCTCCAACAACCTGCTTCATGAGAAAGATGCCAAAATGGCGATTTTCTCACTCGAGTTGAAATCAATAGTTCAGTGGGTGTTCGGCCACTTTGCCTAAGATTAATTGGAACCACACGATCGCTTTGATCGACACTGGGATGGTTTGGATGTTTCATTGTTATTTCCCCCTTTAAGTTATTACATTGAAATTAATTAAGAACGAACCTTTTCGTTATTCGGATCGTAAAGCGATCCTTTGCCAACTATCTGAACAGTCATTGGATAAACTCCATCACCGTCTTCATTGAAGTACTCCAGTGCAAGGGATTTTCCTTGCTTAGCAATATTTTTAGGTAAATAGCCCATTACCACGAATTTTTTTATTGAAGGACAATATGACATACCTGTTGCATATGATCTGCGTCCTTTGCTGTCTATGGGAACTTCCCCTGTATCAGGATCAATGATTGGTGATGTTCCAACTGGATATCTATCGCCAGTGCCTGAAACATTAAGTTCATCAAGTGTCATGGTGCATAGAATAGCGCTTGGTTCTTCCTCTCGATGGCTCAGGTGAGCTGCTTTACCATGAAAGTCTGCATCTTTAACTAAACGTCTTTCTATAGCAGATTCGCAAGCGTTATAATCAGTCTCTAAATCTGCACCTTGCAGCCGAAAGCTTTTTTCGAGGCGACGACTGTTAGCATATGTTTCAATACCAACTGGAACTACTCCAACCTCTAACAATGAATCGTAAAGGGCTAGACCTTCTTCACTATCATTATTTAAATAAATTTCCCAGCCACTTTCTCCAACATAAGAGATGCGTGATGCCCAGACATCGATCTTTTTCCCCTCTGATAAATTTAGCGTTAAATTTTTTGCTGCGACAAATGGAAAATTTTCTATGGAGAGTTCATTCGGATCAATAAAATGACCTAATGCATTTTTTGCGTGAGGTCCCCATAATCCCAAAGTTGCAATGTCATGAGTGCGTATTTTAATATCTGCATCTAATCCCATATCATCACGATAATTTCTTAAAGTTACCCAATCTCTGTTGCCATCTGCACCCCCAGTGACTATTCGATATCGATTCGATCCCAAGCGAGATATTGTAAGATCAGCATGCACACCGCCATCTTCATCTAAGAAATTAGTATAAATCATGCGTCCCTCTGGAGTATTGCCACCAACTTTTGCTAGTGAAAGATATTCCAGCATTCGCTCTGCATCTGGTCCCTCAATGTCCATAATAGGAAAGTGAGAAAGGTTGATCATGCCGACCGAATCGCTCATGGCAAGATGCTCAGCATTAGCAATTTCATATGGAACGTGTCGTCGGTCCCATTCATTTTGTCTTGTTGGAACTTCTTTTAAATATTTTTCAAGTTTTTGCTGATTACTATCATAGACTAATGCACGTTCCCACCCAGCAACCTCATTATCGAAGAAGCCCCCAAGCTCTTTTTCTCTGTCATAAAATGGGCTGACATATAGCTCCCTGTGGCTTATGTAGGGTTCTCTTGGATGAACAGCAGGAGTATAAATGGTTTGAGCATTTTCATATGATCGTGTTTTCACAAATGCCTTCTCTTTTTGTGCAGGATAAAATCTCGCAATATCGAAGGAATGCATGTCTACCTGAGTTTTTCCATTAATCATTGACTCAGCACAAAGCCTTGCACAGCCAGGACCATCCTTGACCCAAACTGCCTCACACAACCAAAAGCCTCTTACCTCTGGGCTTTCACCAATCAAAGATCCAGCATCAGGAGTTACAGAGAGCAGACCATTAAATGAACTTTTCTCATCCCAGCCTAACTCAGAAAGTATAGGCGTTGTTTCAAATGCTTTTTCAAGAGGCTCTGCAACTTCTTCAAGTTCAAGGTATCTCATCGAATCAGAACCCATCGTTTTATTAGGATTGCCTATATCCTTTGGATCAACCAGTCGAGGGTCTTTATCCTCGTAGTAACCCCATTCCAGCATGCCTCCATGGAGCCTGCCAGTATCTCTAACGTATGCCGAATTTCCTTGATCACGCAGCAAAGGATAAACGAGTAACTCTTCTGTCCCTTGTATTTCAGGCAGTGGGCCAAAAAATAACAAAGGATGCTCTACTGGCATAAGTGGAACCGGAACGCTTGCCATATCACCCATTAACGGCCCCCATATGCCTGATGCGATAACAACCTTTTTAGTCTTAATTATTCCTTTATCAGTTTTTACTCCGACGATGCGACCATTTTCAATTTCAAAACCTATTGCTGGAGTATCGGTGTAAGTTTTCAGTGCACCAGTTTCCTTAGCAGTTTCAACTGCAAAGTTCACAACATCTTGAGAGCGGGGAGTCACCAGACCTGCATCCGGGTCCCACATTGCTCCTCGAATTGATTCTTCATCCAGTAACGGAAATTTTTCTTTAGCTTCTGCCGCTGAAATTAATTTAATATTTGTTCCAAATGCTTTACCTGATTCAACTTTTCGTTTGAGTTCCTCCCAGCGTGCATCATCATCTTTACGACAGATCTCCAAACCACCTTTTTTTAAAAAAAAACCATTTTCTTCATAAAAGTTCCTACTAAAGTTGGTAGCCCAACAGCCGAGCTTGTCATGTGTTGTATTGTAGACAAAGTCAGAAGCATGAGCAGTTGAAGCAATGTCTGAAGGGATAATTGTAGATTTTTCCAAGCCTATGATATTTTTTTGTCCTAGCTCTGCAAGCCAGTATGCAAGCATTGATCCTACGATGCCCCCAACACCAACTATCACCACCTCTGCATCTGTAGGAAATTTAGAGGGCTGATTCGTCATTACAAAAATTACCTATTATCATCAATTATTATGTCAATTACTTGTGATAATAATCCTAGATTATTTAACTGTCCATTCATTTTTTAGCTTATTTTTAGACATGAAATTTGCACATATTTTATTGCTATTTATAGCAATAAAATGCTCAGTTCTTATAAAGGATTACCAAGAACGGGTAATTCTAATCGAGTCATCTAGGCTACCATTTGGCAGCCCCAATACATCTGATATTTCTTCAAAAACCTTAGTGATAAACCTATGAGGTTCTATGTGACCAGCTTCAGGTGCCATAACCCCAACCTCATTTATTTGACCCTCAGCCAGCATCTTAATGCCGCAAGCAAGTGGAATTCCAGTAATTTCTCCCATACCTATATTTTTAATTTGCTCATCCATATCTAAGTCTTTCGTCTGACTTGGTATACAAACTCCAACACTTGCCGGTCTTTCATTTTTGATGCCATGAGCAAACCCATACATAACTGGAGGATAGTCAATATCTTTAGGTTTTTGTTGAGTAGATTGCTTTCCTTCTAACAATGAAAACAAATTAGCTGCATTTACTTTACTAAGCAATTTTAGGTTTACTAACCCCATTATGGACTTCAAGATAAGAAAGTCAGCATGGCCTCCATGAGCAAGATTAATTGAGTCTTTGAGTTTAGGGAAATAATTCGGGAAAGTTACTGCCTCAGGGTGGCCAAATATATTTCCATTAAAATTAGTTAATCCTGGAAAGTCGACATTGACTTTTTGAAGAGGCTTGACCATTTTAAAGATTCCATCTTGGAACACTTTAACTTGTCCTGTCATCTGCTCAATCCCATGCATCATGGCTGCATTTTCAGATTGTTGCATTGCATTCTCATCCAGTGAGGTACCACCAATATCCCAACCTGTATAGACTGTTGTTACTTCATCTAATTCACGAATAGCTATGAGCGCCATTAAATTTGTAAGGCCAGGGCTTGCACCTAGACCAATGGTGGCAGAGACGCCAGCTGATTTAGCATCAGTATCAAGCTTCATCATGTCAATCGTGGGCTCCCAATCATCACAAATATCTATGTAATTACAGCCCGATGCAATGGAGGCTTTAAGGATCGGGGCTCCAAACTTAAAATAAGGACCACAAGTATTGACAACAATATTGATATCTTTCATAGCTTGTTTTAGTGCATAAGAGTCACTGACATCAAGTTGAATTGCAGAAATTTTTTCATTTAAACTGGCGGCAAAAGACTCAGCACTTTCTTTGTTAATGTCGGCAATAATAATTTGATCAACAGAGCTAAAGTTTTGGGCTGCTTTGATGGCATAGCGACCCATGCTTCCACAACCTCCAATCGCAAGTATTTTCATAATTTACTCCTAAGCATATTCACTTTATTATCAAGCAATCTATAACTCAACAGATTTTAAATATGAATAAAGACATTGATATTATTATTTATGGAGCCACTGGTTTTACTGGTCAGCTTTGCGTTAAGTACTTTCAGTCACTGGAAACAAAAGTCTCGTGGGCAATTGCAGGCAGAAATTTAGAAAAACTAAAAAAAGTTGCTCAAGAGAATCAAACAAATGTAGAAATATTGGTTGCTGATGCGCACGATGAGATTGCTCTGGATAATTTAACTTCAAGAGCGAAGGTCATTTTATCTTCAGCGGGACCCTTTCATAGATATGGATCTAAATTGGTTGCATCATGCGTTAAGAATAACTGCCATTATGTGGACATTACAGGTGAAAACTTTTGGGTGAAGGGATTGATAGAAAGGCATCATGCAGAGGCATCTGCCAAGGGATTAAGAATAATTCCTTCTTGTGGATTTGACTCAATACCATCTGATTTAGGAGTTTTTTTTGCGGCCAAAGCCATAGCCAAACCAATTAAAAGAATTGAATCATTTCATTCATATCAAGGCGGAGCATCTGGTGGAACTCTTGAAACTATGTTTTCCATGAGTGAGTTAGACCTTGGAGATGATCTTACAAATCCATTTTTGCTCAATCCAAAAGACTCATTTTCAGATCAACAATTATTGCAAAGTTCGGATAGAGTAGGTCTTGCAAAAAAATCAGAAATCAATGCATGGTCAGGACCTTTTATCATGGCAACTGCAAATACTCGGGTGGTTAGAAGATCCGAGGCATTGTTAGCTTTAAGACAAGAATCATATGGTCCTAATTTTACCTATCAGGAGCATGCTTTTCATAAAAGTTGGTTTAGCGCTTTTAGATCCTTGGTTCTAACTGGAATTTCAGTTTTGGTATTGTTATCGCCCTTAAAAAGACTAGTGAAACCTTTTCTTCCAAAACCTGGAGAGGGACCGTCAGAATTTGTGCAAGAAAATGGCTGGTTTGATTGTAAATTCATTGTTGAAACAGAAGATGGCATCAAATCAGTATTTAATATGAATGGAAAGGGTGATCCAGGCTATAAAGTTACATCAAAATTAGTTTCTGAATGTGCTTTGTGTTTGATTGAAGAAATCGATAATTTGCCCGGCGGTTCTGAGTATGGGGGCGTGTTAACATGTGCATCAGGGCTGGGGAATCCATTAATAGCTAGGTTAAGCAAGACAGGTATTAATTTTACGGGCCCTTTATAAATTTTCTATGAAACTTTCTATCAAATACTCAACTTTTTTTTTAATATTTTTTTCGATGCATACTTTTACTCAACCACTAAATGATCCATCAGCATGGCGGCCTATTACAGATCAAGTTATGGGTGGCGTCTCTAATCTCAGTGTTAGCTATTCAGAAGGTGTTTTTTTTATGAGAGGAAATGTATCAACGGATAATAATGGAGGCTTTGTAAGGCTTTCAAATAGAATTGATATTAGTAGCAATAATTTCCATGGAATTAAGTTTAAAGCTAAAGGCAATAACGAGACTTATGAAATTCATGTCACCCTAAAGGGCATTAAAATGCCACCTTGGTCTTATTTTAGCAAAGGCTTTGATGTCAACGATGAGTGGCAAGAGTATGAAATTTTCTTTAAAGACTTAAAGCGGAGTTCAGGCATTTCAACCGCTTCGATGAAGGCAAAAAATATAAGAGATATTAGTATTGCTGGCTATGGAAAAGATTTTAATGTTGATCTAGCTATCAAGGATATTAGCTTAATTTCTAAATAACTTAGTCATTAGATTCTTTTTTGTATTCCTCAAGATATCTTTCGTAATCTTCCCAGTCATGGGGCGTGCCTGCCCTAGGTTTTTGTATTTTACTTGCTCTCTCTAAAGCTTTGGTAGAAAGCTTACCGGGAGAATCTTTAAATATTTTCTTAAACGTTTGCTTGATTAAGTTTTTCATTTAACGATTGAGAATCTTAAGTAGTTTCTTCATAAAACGTTTTAGAGTTTTTGCAGCATCTCTTTCCGTAAATACCTCCACCACTTCTGATTGAGAATAGCCATCCCAAAAATTTATTTGAAAACAACTCTCAAGTTTTTTTAGCTGCAGGGAAGCAGAATCAAAATTATTATCTTCTATTAAATTGATATCTATCTGATCTGCATCCAATTCAATGTGCACATTTTTGTTATTGGCAAAATATGATTTGTATAAATTTTTAACTCTTTGATTAAAGCTATATGGTTCCATAAATCTTCAACTATCTTGTTACAAGAAATTCATGCAAGGGGAGGAGATAACTAATCTGATGAAATAGAATCTCTTAAACCTTTAATTTTTTCTAGGCTAACTTTATCCTTGAAACTCATAATGATTGCAGCAAGAGATAATATCAATATGGCTCCGGCTTCCCCAAGCACCACCAGTGCATCCATTTCTTTGCTTTGCATGACAATCAGTCTGCATAAAGCGGTAATAGCAATGATAATTGGAAGCGTCACTGGAATTCTATTGGTGCTATAGAAGGCTCCAACCATGCCAATGATTTCTGCATAAATAAATAACATAAATAAGTCAGGTAGAGTGACAGCTTGAGCTAAAACCATATCAAAGATATATAAAGCTGAGGCGATGCAAGTTGCTATACCGATAATTGCTAAAAGTAATTTTTCGCTTGCAATAGTAGTCCAATGAAGACTTTTTGATAGTTTAGATTCTGTATTCATAGTTTTAATCATACCAAATGAATAATGAATAAAATTTTTTTTTTAAAAATTGATTAAGTGGATTATTAGATGCTATTCCCTGATAGCATCAATCATTATTTTTACTTTTTCTGGATCTATGTCTGGAGTAATGCCATGGCCAAGATTAAAAATATATCCAGGATATTCTTTCATGATTGTACAAATTTTCTTAACTTCCTCATAGATTGATTGATCAGTTTCAAGCAATACCTTGGGATTGAGATTTCCTTGAATAGCAAATCTACCACTGAGCTCATTTGAGATGGTTAAGATGTCTTCTTGCCAATGCAGACTAATGCAAGATAAATCTTCATAAGCAAAATCAATAATTTTTTTATTGGGCGCTTTTTCAAATAAAATAATTGGAATATTTGAAGTGACAGGATCAGTTTTTAATAACTGGGTTAGCATTTTTGTGTATTGCAATGAATATATTTCTAAATCTGTCTTTGATAATAGATCTGCCCATGAATCAAAAATCTGGATCGCATTTACACCACTCAAAACTTGTTGTCTTAAATATTCATAACAAGCATTGCTAAGAATTTCTAAAAATTTTTGAAGTTCTGCTGGATGATGTTTCATAAAACTTTTTGTTTTATAAAAATCTTTCGATCCTCCGCCTTCAATTGAATAAGCTGCCAAGGTCCACGGACTGCCACAAAAACCTATGAGAGGTAAATCTTTTGGTAACAACTTCTTAGTTTCTTCAACTGCTTTAAATACATAGTCAAGGGTATTGACATCAAAAGCATCTAAATGATTAATATCTTCAGCAGATGAAATTGGATTACTAAATTTCGGCCCTTCTCCTTCGTGAAATGCAAGTCCAAGATTAAAGGCATCGGGTATCGTTAAAATATCTGAGAAGAGAATAGAAGCATCCAAACCATAGCGATCAATTGGTTGTAATGCGAGTTCTGCACAGGTCTCAGGCTGCTTACACATATCAAGAAAATTAGTGTAATTTTTTCTAATTTCTTGATACTCAGGAAGATATCTTCCTGCTTGACGCATAAACCATACCGGTGGAGTTGTATTTGATTGAAGGTTAAGTGCCTTCAAAAACTTAGAACTATTCATCTATGAAACAAATTGAACGATACTTTTTGCTGCCTCTCTTCCTTCCCATATAGCAGTAACAACAAGATCTGAGCCTCTAACCATATCGCCGCCTGAAAATATTTTTGGATTAGATGTTTGGAATTTCAGTTCTTGTTTTTCAGGCGCTAAAACCAATCCATTGTTATTAATTTTAATATTAAATTCTTCAAACCAGTTAGCTGGATTAGCTCTAAAGCCAAAGGCTACTACAACTTCATCAGCTGGATATATTTTTTCACTACCAGGAATTGGAACTGGAACTCTTCTGCCATTTTGATCTGGATCGCCCAGTTTTGTTCTGATTGTTTTAATACCCTCAACACTTTCTTTTCCGATAATTTCAATTGGCTGAATATTAAATTCAAATTGCACACCTTCCTCTTTGGCATTGATAACCTCTCTTCTAGAGCCGGGCATATTTTTTTCATCTCTTCTATATAAACAAGTAACAGAGTTAGCTCCTTGTCTAATTGCAGTTCTATTGCAATCCATTGCAGTATCTCCGCCACCTAAAACTACGATATCTTTATTCTTAAAATTAATGTAGTCAGATTCTTTTTGTTTGAATTTGAGAAGATGATTGGTGTTTCCAATTAGGTAATCAATTGCCTTATGAGCCTGAGGTAAATCTTCTCCTTGGAAGCCTCCTTCGAGCGAAGTGTAGGTCCCCATGCCTAAAAATACTGCATCATAGCTATCGTAAAGTTTTTTAAAAGAAACATCTTTTCCAATTTCTTTATTGAGCAGAAACTTTATACCCATATCCTCAAGGATTTTTCTCCTTCTTCTTACCACACTTTTTTCGAGTTTAAATTCAGGTATTCCAAAAGTAAGCAAACCTCCTATTTCTGGTTGTTTGTCATATACATCACAATTAATCCCTGCTCTTATAAGAATATCTGCACATCCAATGCCTGCTGGCCCAGCACCAATAATTGCCACTTTTTTAGAAGTCCATTCTCTGTTGCTCAGATCTGGCTTCCAACCCATATCTATTGCTTTGTCAGTAATATATTTTTCAATATTACCAATACTGACTGCACCAAAGCCATCATTGAGAGTGCAAGCTCCTTCACATAAACGATCTTGCGGACAAACTCTCCCACACATTTCAGGAAGGGAGTTTGTCTGATGACACAAGTCTGCTGCTTCTAATATGTTTCCTTCATTTACAAGCTTTAACCAATCAGGAATATAATTATGAACTGGACATTTCCACTCGCAGTAAGGATTTCCACAATCTAAGCATCGATGAGATTGGTTAGAAGCTTCTGGTTGATTATAGTCACCATAGATCTCAACAAAGTTAATCTTTCTTTCCTCTATATTTTTTTTGTTGGGATCATATCTACCAACTTCCAAGAATTGGAAATCATTTTCAATTGGAGCATGTTCAATGTATTCCGAGCGAGATTTGTGCTTGTCAGGAGATGAAATGGTGGAAGTAGGAATAGTAGTTTGACTTAAAAGCTCTCTCTGCCAATCAAGCAACATCACCTTTGCTTCATCTAAATCAGTAATTGGCGCAAATGATTTTGTAACATATTTTCTATTTAATCTTATTTTTCCATAAAAGAATGGAGAGCGGGGCTGAGTAAAGAGCATAAGACCTTTGTCAATCTTATATTGTTTATTTTTTGTGCTCATAAAAAATACTAAATTCTGCGTGGTATGTATGACACAGTATGACATTATTATGTTAAGATGTATATTTTATGCCACAACAAATTAAGACATCTTCGCTATACTGTGAATCTCAAGCTAAAGATAATTGTGGTTTCGGTCTTATTGTTAATCGAAATGGTGTGCTAAAAAGGGATGTAGTTATTAGATCTATTGCAGGTCTTTCAAGCATGACGCATCGAGGTGCAATAGGGTCAGATGGAAAAACAGGCGATGGATGCGGCCTTTTGTTTGATTTAAATCGAAAATTTTTTCAAAAAAGAGTTAAAAAAGAATTCAGTATTGAGCTGCCTGAATTATTTGGAGTAGCTCAAATATTTTCCTCTCATTCTCTAAAAAAGGATATTGCAAAGATTAATTCAATTCTCAAGACTGAGAGCTTATCGTTTGTTTGTATTAGAAAAGTTCCTACGAATGAATCTGTATTAGGTAAGATTGCATTGGAGTCACTTCCAAAAATCAATCAGATTTTTATAGCTCCCATTTCACGAGATTTTAATAAAGAAAGATTTGAATCATGTCTCTTGCAAGCCAGAAAAAAGATTGAAGAAATATACAGTGATGAAGAAAAGTTATACATTTGCAGCATGTCAAGTCAGACGATTGTTTACAAAGGTTTGATGTTGCCTGTTGCAATCAGTAAGTTTTACTCCGACATAGCAAAAAAAACATTTACTGCAAAAATCTGTCTTTTTCATCAGAGATTCTCAACGAATACACAGCCAAGATGGCATTTAGCTCAACCTTTTAGATTGCTCGCTCATAATGGAGAGATAAATGCAATTAGAGGTAACAGAAATTGGGTAAAAGCGAGATCATCTAAATTTATTACGCCACTAATTCCAAAAATCCAAAAATTCAAACAATTGGTTAATGAAACAGGATCAGATTCTTCATCACTAGATAATATGCTAGAACTTCTTGTTAAGGGTGGCATCAATTTATTTAGAGCAATAAGAATGGTTCTTCCACCCGCTTGGCAAAATACACAATCTATGGATGCAGATATAAGAGCTTTCCACGAGTATAACTCTATGCATATGGAACCTTGGGATGGTCCTGCTGGTATAGTCATGTCAGATGGCAAGTGGGCAGTTTGTATGCTTGACAGGAATGGCCTTAGACCGGCTAGATATCAGATTGATAAAGATAATTTCGTTACGATTGCCTCTGAAACCGGAGTTAATCCTGTTAAAGAATCAAAAATTATTACAAAAGGAAGAATTCAGCCAGGTGGAATTTTGGCAATCAACACAGAAACTGGTGAAATATTGAATGAAAATCCAATTGATAATGATTTAAAAGGCACTAACCCCTATAGAAAATGGTTAAAAAATAACGCAATTTACATAGAATCAAGTCTAGATAAATGACCAAACTGATTAACATCAGTACGATTTACAGTAAAGCCATAATTAACTGTCTGTACTCTTTTGAGCTGCTGAACAATCGTTCCGTGCCCAGAAGGTAAAGTGGGGTCTTCTAGTTCTCCAGCAGTTGATCCAATAGTTAATGATTTTGCAGGGTTCCAATCTGGCCAAGTAGCCATACCGCCCCCTGCATTTGGATCTGGATTCCACCCAAACATTCTTCCATCACCGAAGTTTCCTCCATATGAATTAGCTGGGTCATCTTGTAAAGAAGGAGTCGATAGGCCATAGCCGCCTACTCCCGTATAATGGTAGCCTGTCGCGTCTGGACTTATAAATAGTGCTTCAGACTGATAAATTACTCTGTTTCTGTGTACTGAGGTGAAAGA
>ERZ802822.550-NODE-550-length-25740-cov-6.476016_pt1 | contig 25740 bp, 17 predicted proteins | sample MGYA00345649_ERZ802822 | MGnify/ENA primary metagenome ERZ802822 (study PRJEB30503, sample SAMEA104212359) | marine metagenome | biome: Westerlies Biome; feature: [SRF] surface water layer (ENVO:00010504) within the epipelagic zone...; material: water...
CTTTACTAATCGCAGTGGTAACTGTAAGGACTATATTGCCTCTTACAGTGCGTCTGCAACAGACATTTTCCGGTCAGTAGTATTTACAGGTGAGGTAACTATTTCACAAATAGGGAATAAGTGCCGACTCCAATCAAATGGTGTGCCCAACCATGACTTCAATGATGGAAATAGAAGTTTTCCAAATAATTTATCAGAACAGTCGCAGAGTTATGAAATCACTTCAACTCCAACCTTTGCAAACACAAATACTCAACTATCAATTGGCATGGATAATGGACTGATGCTTAATGGTATAAAAATCGATCTTCTTGCAGCTGCTTGCTTCGGAGTGGGTAATGGGAAAACTGGATGCGGGGATATGTCACATCCTTGGCGATATGATCCTATGTTTCCTGCAAATGGATTCGCTGTAGACAGCCATAATGCCCACGTTCAACCGAATGGCAGCTACCATTATCATGCCACGCCCAATGCTATGTTCTCTGATAATACCGCTATTGAATCGCCAGTTGTTGGTTTTGCTGCTGACGGATTTCCTATTTTTGGCTTCTGGTTTGATGATAATGGAACAGTTCGTAAAGCCAAACCCAGTTACCGACTAAAAAGCGGGACCAGAACTCCAGTATCCGGTTACTCTACTCCCAGTGGAAATTATGACGGCGCCTATCGTCAAGACTACGAGTTTGTTCAAGGATTAGGGGATCTAGATGAATGCAATGGAATGGAAGTTGATGGTGTCTATGGATACTTCATTACCGAGGATTTTCCTTATATCGTTGGGTGTTTCAAGGGTCAAATGGATCCTAGCTTTAATTGATCCTATATCAATGACTATCAAAAGCATTTTTTCTCCACAAATGAAGTCAACCTGTCTTCTCTCATCGCTTATTATAGTTTCATCTCTAACAGTTTCTCACGTAAGCCTTGCAACCATAGTTAAAGATAGAGATTTTATTAAGATTTCAAGATCGTATTATGCTGAAAAGCTTCAAGGATTTTGGCTTGGTCAAAATATAGGGAACTGGACCGGACTCATTACAGAAATGGACAAGGTAGGCACGCAAGATACACTCCCCTTTTACACTGATAGTGATTGGGGCGGAGAGGATTTACCTGCCTTTTGGGGAGAGGGTGTTCCCCATGCACAAACTATCGACTTCTATTTTGAAAGACCAGGTACCCCTTGGGGTTCTGATGACGATACAGATATTGAGTATATGTACGGTCATCTACTTGATTTTCATAAAACCAGCAAACTTAGTGCGGAACAAATACGTCAAGGATGGCTTAAGCATATTTACTCCGAGGACGATGCTCCTCTTTTTAAAAAATTTTCAACTTCTGTTCCCCAAAAAGAAAACTTTTTATGGGTATCTAACGAGCAAGCTCGAAAATTAATGATGAGGGGTATGAAACCACCAGAGACTAGCGAGCCAAAAAACAATTCAAAACACATGATGATTGATGCTCAACTTACTACCGAAATTTTTGGATTACTAGCACCATCAAGACCAGATATAGCTCTAGATATCTCTTATTTACCGATAAGAACTGTGGCTAAAAATGACTCAGCTTGGATCTCACAGTTTTATATAGTGATGCATTCTCTAGCCTCTACCACAGATGCTTCTCAATCATTTGCGCTTCAGACGCAATCCCTAGCGAACATTGCCAGTGGATTCCTGCCAAAAGATTCCACACCAGCAAAGATTTATACTTTTGTTCTAGATCACTACTTGAACAATCCTGACAAAGGAAACTGGGAGTTAACCAGAGATGCCGTCTATAAAAGATATCAACTCGGACGAAACGATGAGTACATTTACAGCGGACCATTCGATGCAAATATCAATTTCGCAGCCAGCCTCATCAGCTTATTTTATGGCCGAGGAGATATTGTTGAGACAATAAAAATAGGTACTCTCGTAGGCTGGGACTCTGACAATCCAACAGCCACTTGGGGTGGATTGCTTGGATTCATGTATGGAGTAGAGGGAGTTTTGAATGCATTTAAGCAATCAAATATTTCTGATACCTATTGGATACATCGAACCCGCCGCAATTTCCCCGACAAAATTCCCAGCAAGCATGGAGAGGATAACTTCCTATCAATGGCCCAAAGAGAGATTCGTACCATCGACAGGATTGTAATCGAACGTATGAAGGGTAGATTTAGTCGGGATGATAATTATTGGCTTATTCCAAAATTAATTAAAAAAATACCTTAAACTGTCAGAGAAATTTGAATCTACTGTAAAATGAGGTCTCATAAACGCAAATGATAGATTTAAAAATGAAAAATATCTTAAGCCTCACTCTTTTGCTACTCGCGTCATTCTCAGCGGCAAAAACCGAAGATGCTATCCTTATCATTGATGTTCGAACTCTCACTGAGTGGGACAGAGGTCATTTACCCAAGGCTAAACATATTGAATGGCAAAATATTGGTGAGGAAATAACTGAGCTTACTAATGATAAACATTCAACGATTTACGTATATTGTCGAAGTGGAAATCGTTCAGGAAAGGCTAAAATAATTTTAGAACAATTAGGTTACAGCAACGTCATCAATGCTGGAGGTATAAACGAGGCTCAGTTATTTATAGATTCAAAGACATAGCTTGGAGCTGCGGACACTAAATTTTATCAAGAGCACCTTCTATATCAGAGATTAAGTCGCCAATCGTTTCTATTCCCACAGACAAGCGCACCAATCCATCCACTATGCCAATCTCATTCCTAATATTCTCAGGTACGGAAGCATGAGTCATTATGGCCGGATGCTCGATTAGGCTCTCTACACCACCTAGACTTTCAGCTAAAGAAAATATATTTGTGTTCTCTAAAAAAGTCTTAGCGCTATCTATACCTCCCTTGAGCACCACACTAATCATTCCTCCAAATCCATTCATTTGGCGCTTAGCCAGCTCATGCTGAGGATGACTTTGGAGGCCCGGGTAATAAACTTTTTCGATTGATGGATGCTGCTCCAAAAACTTAGCTATTGCCATTGCTCCCTCGCAATGTCGTTCCATTCTTACCGCTAGAGTTTTGATACTTCTCATCACTAGGAAGCTATCAAATGGACTCATAATCGAGCCAATCGCATTGGACAAATAAAACATTTGGTCAACCAGGTCTTGTCTTTCAAGAGCACAGACGACGACACCTCCCACCACATCAGAATGACCATTTATATATTTTGTTGCGGAATGCACAACGAGGTCAAAACCAAAATTTAGGGGTTTTTGAATGTAGGGTGAGCAAAATGTATTATCGCACACGGCGATGAGATTATGCTTTTTGGCAAATCTTGAGACAGCCTCTAAGTCAACCAACTTAAGTAATGGATTTGTAGGACTCTCTACCCAAATCATTTTTGTATTTTCTTTAAGAGAAGCTTCCAAACTATCCAGATCACTTAAGTCCGCAAATGTAAATTCCAATCCCGCCGATCGCTTCCTGACATTCTCAAATAATCTATAGGTCCCACCATAAAGGTCATCCATAGCGATAATATGGTCACCAGAGTCTAGCAATTCAAGAACAGTCGCCGTTGCAGACATTCCCGAAGCAAAAGCGTATCCAGCAGAGCCATTTTCTAGCGAGGATATACAATCTTCCAGGGCTTTTCGTGTTGGGTTATGACTGCGTGAGTACTCATAACCTTGATGCACACCAGGACTTTTCTGAACATATGTAGACGATGCATAAATTGGAGTCATTATGGCACCTGTCGTTGGGTCCGGTCGCTGTCCCGAGTGGATAGCCCTAGTTTCAAATCCTAGTGATTTATTAGTTTTTGACATATTTATGAATAGCCCTTATCAGTCTTGATTTATCTTTGTTCTGTAATGATTGATGAGATCCACCTTAGTGATAAATCCAATGAAAATATCTTTATCATAAATTATTGCAACCTTTCCTTCGGTCAATGTTTTCATAAGTTCATCTTCACTAGCTCCGGATGGCAGAATATCTAGGTCAGTGACCATGAACTCAGCGACGGATTTGCCAAATGCATCCTTACTTTTACTGACATTAAACAGCAAGTCCTCCTCATCCAACACTCCCACAAGCCTGTCCATCTCTAGTACAGGAATTTGTGATATGTCCGAGGCCCTCATTCGTTTATATGCTGTTAGAAGCGTATCTCCTGATGTGACGCTTATCATTTCACCTTTGTCAGCCCTACGATTTACCAAATCTAAGAGATTACCTTCCAGTGGAACCTCCAAGAGATCATTATCTAGCAGCCACGACTTATTAAACGCCTTTGATAGGTATTTGTTCCCCGTATCACAAATAAATGTTACTACTCGCTTTGGGGAAGTCTGCTTTTGACACCATTTAACGGCGCCAGCCACAAGTGTTCCAGTAGATGAGCCACCAAGGATGCCCTCCTCTCTTATCAGAATCTGCAATGTTTGGAACGCCTCTTTATCCGACACTATTGCCGCATCATGCAGCAAATCTACGTTAAGCACGTCGGGAATAAAATCCTCTCCTACTCCCTCCACTAACCATGAGCCACCATCATAGGAGAAAGAGCCTTTGGTTACAGCATCGGCGACAATTGAACCCTCTGGATCAGCCGCAACCATCATTATATTGGGATCCTTCTCTTTAAAAAATTCGGCCATCCCGGTAAGCGTTCCACCTGAGCCAACTCCAGCAACTACTGCATCTAATTTCCCCTCCATTTGCTCCCAGATCTCAGGCCCAGTTGTTGTCCGATGAATCAAAGGATTTACCGGATTACAAAATTGGTTTGCTAAAAAACTACCTGGAGTCTCAGAAACAATTTTTCGAGCCAGGTCTTGGTAGTACTCTGGATGACCCTCAGGAACATCTGATCGAGTGAGCACTATTTCTGCACCCAACCCCTCTAAGTGAAGGATTTTCTCTCGACTCATCTTGTCAGGAATAACAAGAATAATCCTGTAGCCTTTGATAGCTGCCACTAAGGCAAGGCCAATTCCTGTATTACCTGCAGTTGCCTCAATAATAGTCCCGCCAGGTTTAAGCTCACCTGACTTTTCAGCGGCCTCAATTATTGCTAAACCTACTCTATCCTTTATAGAGCCTCCAGGATTATGTGACTCTAGTTTTACAAATAACTCACACGGTCCAGTATCAAAAGCTTGTAGTTTCATCATCGGCGTATTACCAATGAGAGAAAGTAGCGACGTATTTATACCCATAATGTTTTAAAAACTCAGCGTGAAGAGCTTATTTCAGCCCATTGGTTGTCTTTAGAATTGCGAGAAGAGAGAATACCATATTATGTATATTTAAATATAAAGCAGGCGTGCAAAATCTAGGATTTTTCCGTCTTACAAAGACCAGATTGTCACTGAAAAAATCTTATAAAATTTACTACGGGGAATTTATTATGGCTAACGATACACAAACAAGCATAGAGGCGGCGGTTTTTAGGCGCCTACTGGCCCATTTAGATGATCATAAAGACGTTCACAATATCGACCTCATGAACTTAGCCAATTTCTGTCGAAACTGCCTCAGTAAGTGGTATGTCGTGGCTGCCGAATCAAACCATACCAGTATCGAATATGAGCAGGCGCGAGAGATAGTTTACGGAATGCCTTATAGTGAGTGGAAAGAAAAGCATCAACCACCAGCGACAGAGCAACAGCTCCAGGCGTTCTCAGAGCGCCAATCTTGATTACTCGTTGAGATGAAAACCTGGTGTGGAGAATGATAAGGCGAGCTCTACTTCGTTCATATCTTCTCCTACATCCTCAAATAAAGGTGAAGATAGATATCGTTCCCCCGTATCTGGAAGCATGCAAAGTATTACAGTTCCAGGCTCTGCTCCCTTAGCTATATCAAGAGCGACAGAGAACGTCGAACCACCAGATACTCCAGTAAAAATACCTTCCTTTTGAGCAAGTAACTTGGACGCATCTATACCATCTTGACCATCGATAGGAACAAGTAAGTCGAAGCGCTTCTCGTCAATTGATTCTTGTAATACAGCTGGAATAAAGTCAGGAGTCCAACCTTGAATCATATGTGGTTCAAAGGCAGGATGACTACCATCTGGAGAACCATCTGATGTGCGCTTCTGTTTCAGGTCACTCTGAATCAACTGGGCATTTGCTGGCTCACTTAAAACAATCTTTGTCTCTGGTCGTTCAGCTCTGAGAACCTTAGCAACACCGGAGAAAGTACCTCCAGTGCCGTAACCAGTAACCCAGTAATCAAGACGATCTCCAGAGAAGTCAGCCAGAATCTCTCGGGCAGTAGTATTTTCATGAATTTTGGCATTCGCCTCAGATTCAAATTGTCTAGCCAGGAACCAATCATTAGCATCCGCAAGCTCTACCGCTTTTTTATAGCACCCAATAGCCTTATCAGCCTTTGGTGTCAAGATGACCTTGGCGCCCAAGAAACGCATAAGTTTGCGACGTTCAATAGAAACACTTGTTGGCATAGTGGCCACAAATGGATAGCCCCTAGCGGCGCAGACCATAGCTAGTCCTACTCCAGTATTTCCACTCGTCGCTTCAATAACAGTTTGTCCAGGCTTCAGTATCCCATCTCGCTCTGCTTCTTCGATGATACTTATCGCTAGTCTGTCTTTTATGGAGCTTGCAGGGTTAAAGAACTCAGCCTTAACATAGAGACGTACATCGGCCGGAACACCGATTTTGACACGCACACATGGAGTATCACCGATAGTATCTAAAATACTTTCGTAGAGCCGTCCACGCCCGTTTGTAGTTCTTAAACTAGGCATCACATCTAACCTTCTTTGTAATCAAATATCCCAAATCATAACGCAAAGTGACTTAGTCGTAAAAACCAATTTCATCAACATCAATACCCGCTCTATGGTCTCGTCCATAAGCTACAATTCCTAAGCTTCTGATAGATCTTGGCGATGGACTCTTGCCCAGCCAAGAACCGGAGGGTTTAAAATCGGTTAAAGGCAAACGAAATATCTGCCACTCTTCGCTGACATCAAATTCCGCTTGATAATACTGCCAAGGCAGCATGGTCCCCCTAGTTCGCAGGTGAATATAGTACTTCTGACTATTACCGCGAGCCCTCAAATAGACCCCAGTTGTATCCTTTTCCGCCTCAGAAGCAAGGCGTGTGCGGATCTGAATAAAACCACCATTATTTTCAGTGCTCACATCGCCCGTCATCTGCACATAAGTATTTCCAGAGTCACTGTCAATGCCTAGGCTAGCAGAGCCCTCTGAGACTCCTCCCATGACTTGATCACTGAGGTAATCCCAATTTACATTCGATGTAGCTTCGAAGTTATCGATCATAAATTCATTAGCCTTCAAAAGTGGAGCGAAAAAGAACAGTAAAAACACAGGGTAAAAAACGTTTTTCATCATAGCAATCCTTATCTTTGCTTGTATTGGGTGGGACAATAGCCTCTATTTACATCTGGAGATCTAAGCGCTTGATGTTTAGTTTTTCTACCACTTACCCTTTTTCGCCAAAGCCGAAACGATCCTGGTTTTACCTCCGATCGCATAATCGATATGACCTCTGACTCTCCAATATCAAAATTCAACTGGATAGCTTCGAAAGGAGTCCGATCTTCCCAAGCCATTTCAACAATTCTAGACAGCTGCTCAGTACTAAATTGATCGTATTTTGCCAAGTGGGCATACCATAAGTTAGGATGAATAACTTTAGTTACGATAAAAACAACGTTTTGTACCAAACAATTACATTACGATACCTTAAAACGAATGCCTAGAACCTAATATGTGAAAACTGATTTACATCCAATGTGTTTGGACTTGTCTTTGACTGCGAAACCAATTTTTAACCTTAGTTATTAGGAAAACTAGCATGAAACAGTTTTACGCTCTACTCATAGCTATCGTCCTCTCCTCTTGCGGCGGGTCAGGTTCTTCACCTGCTCCTATCAATCCACCACTTCCGACCCCAACGCCTACCCCGGATTCAAGTACCTATCCTGGGAGCACTTGGGAGACATCTGATCCTAGTGATATTGGTATGAATCAAGCGGGCATATTGGAGGCATTGAATTATGCTTTTGAGAGTTCTCGCAACACTCAAGGGGTGGTCATTATTCGGCATGGAGTTATTGTTGGAGAGCGTTATGCAAACGGAAAATCTAAAGATAGTTTGGCTACAAGTTGGTCTACAGGAAAGTCATTTGCGAGTGCGCTTGTAGGCATTGCAAAAGAACAAGGCTTCATAGACTCGATTGATATGCCAGCTGAAAATTATCTTGCTGCATGGGCAAATTCAGATAAGTCAGAAATCACGATACGAGCAATTTTGGAGATGCGAACTGGCCTTGCCCCAGCCTCAAGAGGAGATTCCAACATCTACACCTTTGGAGGCACCAATGGAGATCAATTAGCCTACGCACTCAATAGAACACCTAGAACTGCACCAAGAACCGATAATTGGGCCTATCAGAATACTGACTCCATGTTACTTGCCGGTATTTTAGAGGTATCAACTGGGCAAAATGTGCGTGACTACGCGGATATCCAACTGTTCTCTAAAATTGGAATGACCGCTGACTGGTGGACTGATGAAGCCGGTCATGCGATGACGTATTGTTGCATCGATGCAACAACAAGAGATTTTGCTCGTTTTGGACTTCTTTTCGCTCGCAATGGCCGCTGGAATGAAGATCAGATTGTACCTGAGGATTGGGTTGCTGAATCAATTACAGTTCCCAGTGGTACAAGCAATCAGTACTATGCACTTCAATGGTGGGTGAGTCCTTCAGGAGGATATTTCTACTCAGCAGGTCTCCATACTAACAACATCTACATATTTCCTGATTTAGATTTGGTTGTCGTTAGAAATAGCTTATATTCCAAGATAGGTGACAGTTCTATTCGTTCAGATAGCAATTACCACAGTACTCTGGCGCCGGGCGACTGGAATAATACAGAATTCTTATCCTACATCACAAATGCAATTACTAATTAACAGGAAGTTTTGATAATTATGAAGACTTACACCTTGAACCACCCCGAAAAAGGAGTAATTTCTTATACTGATCGGAAGAGATATCTTTGGATCTCATCAATTTTTTATCCTCTTATCCCTCTGCTATTCATTTATCTTTTCTTACAATCAGGAAATGAGTTAATACTCGCTATACCACTATTGATTGGTTATGTGTTGTTCCCGTTACTTGATTGGGTCATAGGCTCAGATACAAATAATCCTCCAGAAGAAATTGTTCCAATACTTGAGGAGGACAAGTACTACCGAGTGCTAACCTACATCACAATACCAATGCATTTTATTGTTTTACTCGCATGTACCTGGGTTGTTGGAACTCAGTCATTAAGTCCCATAATGATTTTTGTTATGGCTATTATTGCTGGAGGGGATAGCGGTATTGGTATCAACACGGGTCATGAGCTCGGCCATAAAGATACTAAGCTTGAAAAGTGGCTAGCAAAGATTGTGCTTGCGGTCCCTGCCTACGCCCATTTTTCCATCGAACATAATAAAGGCCACCATAAACATGTATCTACCCCCGAGGATCCAGCGAGCTCTAGGATGGGCGAATCTATCTATTCCTTTACTCTTAGAGAAATGCCAGGAACCATGAAGAGAGGGTGGCAGCTTGAGAGGGAGAGATTAGTAAAAGCCGACAAGCCTGTTTGGAGTCACCATAATGAAATTTTACAATCATATGCCCTAACAACTGCTATCCAAGTAGGGCTTGTAATATATTTCGGATGGATCGTAATACCATTTTTATTGGTACATAATTTCTGGGCATGGTTCCAGTTAACATCTGCAAACTACATTGAGCACTATGGATTGCTGCGCGAGAGGAAACCAAATGGTAACTATGAGCGCTGTAAACCACATCACTCATGGAATACAAACTACATTATGAGTAACGTTGCTTTGTTTCATCTTGAAAGACATTCTGATCATCACGCATACCCAGCAAGACGCTATCAGAGTCTTAGGAATTTTGATGATATTCCAGAACTACCGAATGGTTACTTCGGCATGTATCTTTTGGCCTACTTCCCATCACTTTGGTTCAAAGTCATGGACAAGAAACTATTAGCGCTGCCGCATATCCAAGGAGATCTCTCCAAGGTAAATATATGTCCAAAAAAACGTACGCTTATTGTCAAACAATATGAATAAAATATTACCTAGAGTTATCGCCTAAATTTATAGATTTTTTGAGGAGTTTTATACAAATTCCCCAGATAATTTATCCATAATCTAATTATAAATTATTCACTTTTTATTTGATTTTTATCTCCCAAGAAAACCAAAAAATAATCAATTTATGTTCCGGAGATACTAAGCATAGATAATTTTTAAATTAGCGTTATAATGCGTCTTTGAAACGCATAATTATGCGTTTACATATAAATAATAATTATGTTTTTATAAATTTAATACATTTTTTATTTCGAGGGAAAAATAATGTCCATAACTTTAAAGCAATCCGTTATCGGGTTGAGCATTGCTGCTGCTCTTGCTAGTACCACTTCATATGCTCAGATCGATGAAATTATTGTCACCGCAAATAAGCGTGAACAGACTCTTCAAGAGGTGCCTATTGCTGTTTCGGTAGTTTCCGCAGAAACAATCGAGAGAGATCACATTGTCGATTTATTCGATATGCAATCTGTAGTTCCATCCTTTGAAGCGCGACAGTATCAAACATCAGCGAATGCAACATTTTTTATAAGGGGTTTTGGCAATGGTTCCAATAATCCCGGAGTAGAACCCTCAGTCTCTGTGTATATCGACGGTGTTTATCGCTCAAGAATGCAGGGACAGATGACTGACCTCCCCAATGTTGAACGAGTAGAGATTCTCCGTGGTCCTCAAAATACAATCTTCGGCAAAAATGCATCTGCTGGTGTAGTCAATATCGTCACCAAAAAGGCCTCTTTTGAGAAAGAAGGCATGCTTAAAGGTGAGATCAGCAACTACAATGGGCGAAAAATTCAAGGATATGTTAGTGGCCCCATTAGTGAGTCCACAGCAGTAAGCTTGAGCGTTACCAAGAATGAGCGGGACGGTTACACAAAAACATCGATATCGGGCAACACTGACATCAACAACATTAATCGAGAATCGATGCGAGGAGAGATCTTCTCTCAAGTCACTGATTCTGTTCAAATGAGGCTTATTGCAGATTACGATACAATTGATGAGGTATGCTGCACGGTAGGAAATCTAGTACCTGGACCTGTATTTCCCGCGCTTCAAGCCTATCTTGGAGCAACTCAGGTTCCCGGCGATCCATACACCTATACCTATAATCCAAACTTTGATCCGCTGACCCAAGCTGACAACAAAGGTGTATCGTTTAATATTGAAGCTGACCTTGGGTTCGCTATGTTCTCTATGATTACAGCTGATCGGACATCACGAACGGTGACTACTTCTGATGTTGATTTTGATAGCACACCAATAATAAACCTTGGTACAGATCCGAATGTTTTAGACTTGGCTGGCTTTAGCCATGAAATGCGCCTAGCCTCAAATGGAGATGATCTGTTGAACTGGCAAGTGGGAGCTTTCTACCAAAGTGAAGATCTCTACCACAAAAATTCGTTGAAATTCGGACCCGGATTCCGGACTTTCGCTGAATTTCTTGCTAATGCACCAGGCGCAATGGATGGAGTTGAACTTGCCTTAGGCTTACCAGCGGGTTCGATATTTGCGCAAGGCCAAGGAACGAACGACGAGTTTACTCAAGATAACAATTCGCTCTCGCTCTTTGGAGAGGTCGAGGTCGCAATATCAGACAAGTTAACAGCGACTGTTGGGTTGAGTTACTTCACTGATGAAAAAACAGTCACATATTCTCAGTCAAATGATGATATTTTCTCAGATCTAGACCTTCCTGCAATACTTACTTATGCTGGTTTATTAGCCGGTCTTCCATTAGATCAGGCCATAGCGGCAGCTAATGCAAATCCACTAATGGGATTCCAAGCCCTGCAATTTTTACCTCAGAGAGTACCGTTTCCCAATGGGGCACAAGATGGAAAATCTGATGACAGTAATTTAGACTACTCATTGAAGCTTAGTTACGCACTCAACGAAGCCGTTACGCTCTACGGAGGCGTGGCAACTGGTTACAAGGCATCCGCTTGGAACATGTCTAATAATAGTGCGCCTGATCAAGCAGAGTATGATGGTCTTGTTGCAGCAGGGGCGAGCATTCCAAATAATTTAAATCAACCTCACCCTCATCAAACGCTGGGAACCCGTGGAGCAAACCCTGAGGAATCCACTGTTTATGAACTGGGCGCAAAGATCATTTTGGAATCTGGATACTTAAACGTAACTATTTTTGACCAGACGATTAAAGACTTCCAATCTAATACCTTTGTTGGTAACTCATTTGTTCTCGCAAATGCAGGTAAACAAACTGCTAAGGGACTTGAATTTGATCTTCTTTACCGCCCAATGGAAAATATTGACTTTACATTGTCAGGAACATTCCTTGATCCAGTCTATGATGAATTTGTCGGCTCAGCTGCCGGTGATATCAGCGGTAGAGATGTTGAGGGCGTTCATAAAGAGAGCGTAGCAACATCTGTAACCTGGAACTGGGAATCTGGTTCTTTAGATGGCTATGTCAGAGCTGGTTATCAGTATGATAGCCCCATCATTATTAGGCCTGAACCAGGCTACACGGAGTTACTTGAGGCTTATGGCCATCATGAGCGTGAGCGTAATCTGCTGAACATGAGCGCAGGTGTCAACTTTGACAATATGTCCGTTACCCTATGGGGTAAAAACCTAACCAATGATAAGTTCTTAGTTACAGCATTCCCTGCGGTCGCAAACACAACACAGCACAGCGGATATCCTAATGCACCAAGAACCTATGGCTTAACAGTAACAATGGACTTCTAATAACGTACTTAAAAAAGCAAAGATTTAAAGGGCGACTCAACATGAGTCGCCTTTTTTTATATAGTCAAATCTAGACGCGGTTCAACATATAGCCGAGCCTTGATCTGGCATTTTGAATTTTTCAGCTAAAATATCTAAGGCGTTGATACAATAATTTCGTCATCTTTCATCCTATGCTACCCTGACTTTTTGGGAGCTAAGTTTAAATCAGCTGATAATAAATCTTGGTGCAAACCGGAGTAGATGACATTGGTAAACGCTGAAACTAATAATATCCCATTTTCCAGTGGTGAGCCTGGTAACTTCTATTATCACCAATGGATCCCTGAAAATCCCAAAGCTTGGTTGCATATCATGCATGGAATGTCTGAGCACGGAGCTCGCTACAGAGAATTTGCAAAGTTTTTAAGTAGCAAAGGTATCATGGTCACTGCTGGGGACCACCGTGGCCATGGCATAACAGGCCAGTCGATGAAAAGCAGTTACCACATAGCTGACAATAATGGCTGGGAGCAGCTGCTTGATGATCAGAGGGAACTTATAAAACATATTCACTCAAATCACCAACTACCGTTAATTTTATTAGGTCACAGCATGGGTTCCTTCCTTGCGATGCACTTCTGTCAAAAATACAATTCGGCTCTAAGTAATCAAAATGCTCCTCAAATATCAGGTTTAATTTTGTCTGGTTCTAACTATGGCAGCCCATCAACATGGCGCGCCGCTCTAATCATTGCTCAATTTGAACGTTGGAGGAAGGGTTTTGACCACAGTAGCGCCCTACTAGAAAAAATGTCTTTTGGAGCCTTTAATAAGGCATTTAAGCCCGCCAGAACAGAAAGTGACTGGATCTCAAGGGATCATGAAGTAGTCGATAATTACATTAACGATCCTCTCTGCGGAGGTCCGCTCAGCACTCAGTCCTGGTGCGATTTTCTTACTGGCATGATCGAGTTAACAAATCTAACAGCTTTAGCTAAGATAAATAGCAAGCTTCCAACTCTATTGTTTTCAGGTCAAATGGACCCAGTGAGTAACGCTGGTGAAGGCGTGACAAAATTAAGGGACACACTGACTAAGTCAGGTATGGAAAATGTCGCAATGCACCTGTATCCTGGCGCCCGTCACGAGGCTCTGAACGAGATAAATCGTTTAGATGTCTATCAAGACATCATAAAATGGATAGAAGGGCTAAATTAATAGACCATAAAAGTTGAATATCCTAGAAATGGATGGCCTAGACTATGCAAAATAGGGATTCCTTTGCATCAATCGATCACACTAATATAGTTATTACCTCTAACCCTTTCACTTGTGATTAAATAGGCTCCAATACTCATCAAAAGAAGCGAAATAAACGGTTCTAGAGGCCAGAATGGTAACCATAAACCAAGCTCGATTGACCACTCAGGTGCCGAGATCAACCCAGATACAGCCTCATACCAATAATTTCCTGTTCCTGACATAACGACACCTAGCGCGAAAAGTATGACTCCAACCATTTTGATCAAACTCAATTGACTGCTTAATTCCGAGTTTTTATCATTGATGTTAAGTCTCTGTTTGCCCCAAGCTAGGATACGTAATGCAAAAACCACAAAGCCTATCCAGTAGTATAGGTAGTCATGCACCTCTGGAACCAAGTAGTTGTCATAGTAGGGGTAATAAAATACATTCCACCAGTACACACTGAAAGCATAGGCCCACAAGAAGTAGAGGCCGCCTTTTTGTATCCACTTCCACTGAAAGTTACTAATTTTCGATCTTGCGAACTTAAACGAAGTGATCACCATACCCACCAGGAATATATAGCCCACACTTCCCTCTAACTCGTCTCGAAAATAGTAAACCTCATCAAAATAATAATCCCTGTAAAAGGTTGATAATATATAAATGAAAACTGCCTGCCACGCCATTCCCAAGGCAAAGACAAGGCCTATATATTTGCGATTACGAAGCCACCAAAAAGAGACAGCTCCTGGGAAAAGTATTTTTACCGACGAAGCTACCATCGCCAAATATATAAACGGTACCGCCCATCTCACAGAGTAGCCAATCATATATGAGACACCCTCGGGCGTTGAAATGTCCGCATCCATCATTACGATATAATTAAATAGACACATCGGTATAGAAAAGATAGCGAATAAACCCCATCCATTTACAGGGCTTACCTTAAGAATCTTTGCTAGATTAGCTTTCATTGAGATTCTCTGAAGAAAGAAAACTTGATTGAGTATCTATGGAGTGTCTCAGCAATTCAAGTTTTATAGCCACCATCCCTATAGGTTAGTAACAACCATAATCTGGGAAAAAAGTTAATTAATAGGTATTATATGATTAATAAATTATGAACCAGCATGGGCGGGAAATGATGCCAGATCTAAAAAATAGAGTTCTTTTCTATCTAAAGGCATTTCTTGCATTGGCCCCTTTGATTGGAGCCATGTATGCACTTTATTATTTTGGAAAGTATGAGGTGTGGATCCCAGAAACACCGCACCGGGACAAAATAACTCTCGCTATTTTAGTTTTGGGAGTCTCTATATCGTTTTGGCTATACTCACTCATCAATCCGAAAAAAAACGCATAGCTCCGCGATAATATAATTAAGATTTCTACTTAGTTACCTGATATAAACCAAGCCAAGCATTAACGTTTTTAGTCGCAAGGTAGTCCGATTTAAAGAATTCAAGTTTTTTCCAAACTCCATCATTCTCTAATGTCGCAAGCTTTGTATCAAAACCACTGTCAATATAGATCCCTTCATTAATAGTGAAGCAGAGCAGGCCGCCATCCTTTGTAATTCTGACAAACTCATTCAACGCATCAGCCTTTACATGCCCGTAGGTAAAGGTACCAACGCAAGTGACCGCATCATAGGTATTATCTGGAATATTAAGAGATTGATTTAAATCAACTTGATACAGGCTTCGATACAAGTTTGGAGGAATTGCATCTAGCAAGGTCTGGGATAAGTCAGCGCCATCAAACTTCAAAAAACCCTGATCTCTCAAAGCTTGGCCAACTAAGCCCGAACCGCACCCAGCATCAAAAATAAGAGTATCCTTTTTTGTAACGTGCGACTTAAAGGTATCAACTACCTCTTTTGGTCCTGTGTAGTTCCAATCACACATGTCTTGGTCATATTTTTTTTCATTACCCCAATCATCATAAAAATCTCGAACCTCATTAGTCGTCCTCAAGGTATGCAACGGTACTTTGTTTCCAATGTCTTTTTGAGCCATTTTTTTAATCTTAATTATATTTTAGCGTTGTTTCATATGACTTCTTGCGTTGTAGTTATTACCCTTACTTTTGTTCAAAATCAGCCGAGTAACGCCTAAAAAATTTGGTTCTAACACTTCCACTCTTACCTGTAGTTTCCCAGTTATAAGCCTCCTCAGGACGCTCTGCTCCCACTTCAGAAAGGTATGTCTCCATCTTATTTTTCATAAGGCTGACTAAGTCGGCCTTCTCAGATGATAGATCGTCACTCTCACCAATATCCTTACTAATATTAAAAAGCAGTTGGCGATCTGATACAGGAAAATTAACTAGTTTGTAATCTCCAAATCGAATGGCTGAATGGGGTTCGCTCATCCCTACCAAGTTATAGTGAGGGTAATGAAAAACTAAGCTATCAAATGCCCTATCAACCTTTGAGTCCGTTTGCCGAAGCAATGGGACTAGACTAACTCCCTCTATATCCTGACCAATTTGTTCAACTGATCCAGCAAGATCAGCTAAGGTTGGCAAAATATCATGAGTAACCACTGGCTCATCACTCTGACTTGATGGGAGAATATTAGGTCCATAAACTGCGAATGGTATTCTAATACCGCCCTCCATTAGATCCCACTTACCTCTGAGTAATGGAGAGTTTAGGCCAGGCTTATACGGTATACCTCGATTCACTTGCTGAGGAAGGACTGGCATACCACCGTTATCTGATACCAAAATTAAGTAGGTATTAGATCTAAGATCTAAATCATCATACACATCTAACAGATTTCCAATGGATAGATCCATATCACGCACCATCGCCGCATAAGCCTGATTAGAATGCAACTGACCCTTTGTCCAAGTACCCACCTCGTTATAAGAGGACTCGCTATAGACAATATTAGAGTGGACTGCGTAATGCGATAATTGCAGGAAGAATGGCTGCTCTCTTTCTACAGAATCGCGAATAAACTTTATCGCTTTAGACGTTATTGTATTGACTCGTTTTGGGTCATCCTCTGAATATCCGCTCCACTGGCGACTGCGGTCATTATTATCAAAGCCCGCAGTCTTATTTCCTGTCTCTCCGTCATGGATATCATATTTATATCGACTAGGATCCGCTTCAATATGCCACTTTCCTATATGAGCAGTGCGATAATTTGGATCGATGGCCTTTAGTACTTGCGGAATAGCAGTCTGGTTATGATCAACCTCATTCTTACCCAACCCACGAGTGCGGCGCAAACTCGCAGGGCTCTTGCCGAATTGAATACTGTACCTTGTGGGAGAACAAACAGGTGATGAGGCATAGCCATTAGAAAAACGCATGCCCCGATTAACCAGATTATCAATGTTCGGAGTCCGATAATAATCACTTTTCGCTTCGGGACGATTTTTATCCATGGACTGAGACATACTACTCCAACCAAAATCATCGAGAAGGATTAGAATGAAGTTTGGTGACTCCTCAGCAAAACCCGATTCTACAAAAAGTGTCACAGCCAATGCAGTAAAAAAGTGGAAAAATCGGCCCTCATTCAGGTGTGGAGAACCAAATTTTTTAAAAGAACTATACATAAATTAGCGATATCCAATTAGAGGGCGGATAAGTATTAACTATCAGTGCTCTGCTGCTTCCATACTATTCGCGCACTGAACACATCAAAATCAGTGATGATCGACGAGTTGTTCATTATCGAGTTTAATCCATTAGCATCTGGATATTTACTATTGCTATAAATATCATCCAGGAAAAATGTATGACCCATTTCATGAGCAAAAACGCTATAACGCGTATAGCCCAATGCATAGTTAGTTACATTTCCACCAAGTTTTAAATATTGTCTTTGAGCCACGGCATCCCAAGAGGTTTTATGCCAAAACTTCGTTAAGAACATATCGATACCCTCAGGATGCTCAAAACTAGACCAATCTGCAGGGGAAAAATTAGCACTTTCATTGTCCCCATCATTTCCTACAACAACCAGCTTCTGAAAATCATCTATGCTGTACCAGTTTTGATTAAAAATTTGCCCTCCATCCCTGAATCGGATCTCCCAAGGTGACCTTTCGGTTGTCCCTGAAAAATTCAAAACTGTCGGGTAGGCACCATAAGCATTATTAAAGGATTGATCTGCAGTAACTCCTTCATTAAAGACAAACCCGAATAACTTTACCTCAACGTTCCGATCAAATCTGGAATCATAGGTTTGAATTCCATCAACCCACTGATTTGCTATTTTCTGATAGTCACTCCTCATCTGCACTACAGCAGCGGCAGTAACTGGTCCATCCCAAGATTCAATATGGAAATAAATTGGCCATTCTCCAGTTTGAAAAATATTCCATAGCGGATTCTTAAGACCTGCAAAATTTTCCAAGCAGATATCTTGGAAACGTTGTGCGTTCACTATGAATTGATGTTTATCGACATCAGATAGTGTCATCCCAACCATGTATTCTTCGTAATTTTCAGCATCGACCGATCTAAAAAACTCCCAAATAAGGTCAAATAGATCGACATTAGACCCAAAATTAGTTGAGTGCCCTGCACCCTGAACATTCAGAAACCGAACTCTTTGGCTGTTAGAACAATTACTGTATGTATTCTCTTGAACACTACGTCCACCCCAAATCATATTTTTGGAAGTTGGCACCATATTACAGTCATAGCTTGACGCCCAATTTTCTGCACTACCTTGAGCCGACATAAATACATTTCCACCAACACCGCTGCCTCCATCTATGGGAACAAGATTATCCTCTGATCCATTGACCTGAAAAACAGAAATAGGATTAGTAGATACTGTAGAGCCGATATCGACCGTTTGCTGACTAATTACAGGCGCAATTGCTTTAAAAAATGACGTCTCTTTACCTACTTTATTGACGAGCCCCGCACCATTTGAGGTGCCAACGCCATATATTTTTTCTAGATCGAATAAACTATCATCCAAGCTGTTTATGATGAGCCCAACGAACTCGACATCATCAACATCCGTCTCACCACTGACATTCCAGCGGTTTGAGTAGCCGTCAGGAAAGATACCTATGAATTTTTCATCGTCAATAAGATTAGAGACCTGTTGTCTATTAAACCAAGACTCTCCAGTGCCGCCAGCGCCATGAAAAAAGAATACAACAGGATATTTTTCTTTAGTAATTACCTCTGGATAATGGACATAAAATGAACGACTAACTGGTTGTCCATTGATGATTTGAGATATGTCTTTCCGACCTGATTCTGGTGTTACAGCAGTGGTCAAACTTGTGAGAACTGACAAATATGATTCGATTTCAGCCGCAGATGATCTAGCCGCATTATTTGCAACGACCCCATTCAAGAGTATTTCACCTCTTAACTCAAATAAATATCTTAAAATAAGAAGTCCATCGGTCAACGCATCCACCGAGCCATTATTATCGATATCGAGTTCGCTACCAAGAGACTGAATACGCTCCTGAATATCCAATGGCGTTACAAAGGTCGCATCATCAGCTATCACTCCCTGAATTAGAGAATCACCAGAAATACCAAACATACTCCTTAATAGAAGCAATCCATCAGTTAAGGCATCAAATTTATTATTACCATCGATATCAATTGAACTGGTTGGATTATCAATATCAGAGGCTTCGGTAACGGTGACAGAAATATTTTGCGATGATTCATTAGCACCATCGCTTGCTGTTACTATTGCGGAGTAGGATGACTTAATTTCACGGTCAGGGGCTGAAACAAAACTCAATACACCTGCCGAAGTAATGTCTAGCTCTGTCCCAGACACTGTGAAACTGATATTTGAACTATCCGCATCTGTGGCCTTAACTGTACCAATCGTTACTCTGTTTTCTGGAACGATAAATATCGCACTAGATGTAATGACCGGAGCCGTATCATCAATATCAGTCACGGACACAGTAATAACTTGTGTTGATTGATTAGTGCCATCACTCGCTGTCACAGTTGCAAAATAAGATGATTTAGACTCATAGTCTGGAGCGACTTTAAAGCTGAGGATACCTGCTGAAGTAATTCCTAGCTCTGTCCCAGACACTGTGAAACTGATATTTGAACTGTCCGCATCAGTTGCGGTAACAGTGCCAACAGCAGTTTGGTTCTCTTCTACACTGAATGATGGCAACGAGGTAAAGACCGGAGCCGTATCATCAATATCAGTCACAGACACAGTAATAGCTTGTGTTGCTTGATTAGTGCCATCACTCGCTGTCACAGTTGCAGAATAAGATGATTTAACCTCATAGTCTGGAGGAACTTTAAAGCTGAGGATACCTACTGAAGTAATTGCTAGCTCTGTTCCAGACACTGTGAAACTGATATTTGAACTATCAGCATCAGTTGCGGTGACAGTGCCAACAGCAGTTTGGTTTTCTTCCACGCTGAAGGATGCGGATGATGTGAAAACTGGCGCAAAATTTGTAAAGTCGTATTCATAAGCTCCTATATCGACTATATCAGTGTTAGATCCAAAACTTGGGGGAGTCGATCCTTGAGGAATTATGTAAACGTCATCAATATAGTAATCAAATAATCCATCAACACTCTGAGGACCTTTGATGTAAACGAAAATACTATCGACTGCTGAATTATGAGTGTAGTCTCCTGAAATACGAGTCCACTCGCTGTCCGATGCTATTAAAGTATTGTCTTCCCGATCACTCGTTGTCCAGTCAATATATATCGGCGCCTCGTCTCCAGTCTTTGTTCTTATAGTAGCTTTTGTACTACCTGAAGCTCCGTCTGGTAACTTGATCCAAGCAGAAAAAGAGTAGGTCTCTCCAATCGTTAGCACTCCATCTAGGTAAAGCCTTGCACTTGAATAGTTATGGGATCGACCAGAGACTAAAAGGCTGCTAGTACCTGAGCGGGACTCATCAGTAGATCTTCCCAATGTCGCAGACCATGCTCCCCATCCATTCTCGGAGGTTTCAAAACTTGACGACGAAACTGTATCTCCAACCACTGGCCGTGACTTTTTATTAATATCCAGAATTGCAGAGTAATTTGGATTTCCAGCATTTATAGCTGGCGAATCAGCATCTAATGAAAAATCTGTACCCATCAGGTCAAATAAACCAATGACTACATCTGGTGCACTGACAAACTTAGGATCTACATTAAAGACTGTTGGTGGAAAGTTGTCTGGCGTGGTCCCATTTCGAAATATATTGTTTGTAACTACCTTATTTGAAAAATTCCGAAAAGTAAGTGCTGAGTAATCACTGTCTCTCGTGACTACGATATTGTTCGCGACAACTGCTGAGGTGACGTCATTAGCAAGAATCCCAGCGACTTTATTACCGCCTACATGACGGGGATTTCCCTCAGCAACAGATAAGTCTTGAATAATATTGTGAACACCATTGAAATAGAGAGTGTTATTTCGGTAGATAGCACTCGCTCCCTCAGAATGATCAAAATTTATCCCATTTTTGCCGTTATTGACTAAAAGATTATTTTCGAATAAAAACGTTCCAGCATAGCCAGGATCACTTCGAGTAACATATAGCCCTTGCCCATCTAAAATATAGTCTTGGGACGCTGTTCCATAATCTCCACCGGGACCACCAGCATTATCCGGTAGCTGAGTCACATAGAAAGGGATCCTGTTCCAGTTGTTGTATACAACATTTCCCCGCATGATCATTTTTATATCTGAACCATTATCCCCATCAAGAGCAATAGATTCCGCATAGACAATCGCACTGGATGCAGATGATGTCCACCACGTCGTATTGTAGACCTCATTATATTCGATCGTCATATAGTCAGAATCGTTAAACCGGATTCCAGAACCAGGAGTGTCATGGACGGCATTATTCCTCACAATTACATTAGAATGAGGGCCGTAACCATAAATTCCTCGACCAGAAAAATAGTTATTTCGATAACTAGTATTCGCGTCGTCATCTTCAGCAACTGAAATTTTATAATTTCTATCCGCGATTGCCTGATCATATGTAATTGACTGCGACGGGCCTTCTATTTCAAATCCTTCGATAGTGATGTAACCAGTATTTGGTGCAAGATTAATCCCTCCAGCTCCATCAAATTGAATTTTAGGATTATGGCCTTCTAAGTTTCTAAGCGTAATTGGAGAACCAGGTGAGCCTGAGGTAGTTATTCTGAGAACATTACCATTAGTTAAATTCGATCCATCGATACCACTGCCATAGCCCAAGTTCCTATAAATTCCATCCATAACGTAGACAGTATCACCGGGCGCCGTCATACTCATTGCCTTTGTCATAGTTGCAAATGGAGCGGACTGAGAATCACCAGAATTACCATTTGAACCATCAGCTGAAACATACCAATCGGCGCTCCACCCAAACCCTGAAAGAAAACCAGTACATAGCGAAAATACAAAAGTGGAGGCTTTAAGGCGTTTAAGTAGCATTAATGTAAATCTCAACCAAATTTAAAAGATAATCTATATTTAATTTTTTACTGGACACCATACGTTACTCTTAAAGGTCTTTGTGACTATAAGACGATAGGGCAAAGTATACTTTACACAACGCTTTCGATGAAAAAGTTTTTGAAAAAAAAGAGAGAGATTTTAAATTGACTAAGCGTCCGCTTTAGGCTGATATCTAATTAGTTAAAGCTCTTTCCATACGCTGTCGGCGGTGTACTCGACTGATACGACAAACTCATAAGCCGACCAACCTTCGATCATGCTCAGTAAGAATTTGCCATCCTGTTTTTTATATAGGTGATACGTCTGACCTACGCGAGGTACAAAATTATAGCTAGCTCCGTAAACTAGCTCATTTAACTCCGCCAGCCTCCGGATCCCATCGTACTCTCGATTAAGTAGGTCAACGGCATTTTCGAAATAATTTTTTGTAAGTGATCCTCGCTCTGACAAAAACAAGGCAGTATCGGGAAGAACGATAGCAGGAGCGCTCGAACTGGTTCCATACGGCAACAGAGCTTTGTTTATGTCGGACACTTTTTACTCCTTCAACAAATACACTCTTCGACTTACGGATGACGCATTGCTCTGGACTTCCCTTATAGCGAAACATTAGCAGACGTACCAAGCCCTGCACCGTATACGACGGCATTCAACCAAAATCGGTTGGTTCCCAAAGTGGAGCCTCTAAAGTTTGGCTGTCCCGAGAATAAAATAATCTGTCCTTTACCCACTCGCTCTCGTGTCAAATACGCCGAGTTGGCGATCCTTTGTGCTGCCTCTGGCCAAACCAATCCGCTCATTCTTACCGAGATATCTTGACCCGCAGGCAATGTCGACCAATTGAGTGTTTGACTTTCTTTAACCGCAAAGTTCTTCTTGTAGTTTCCAACTCGAATCACGGCATCCGCTTGACCATCAGTCATAAGTACCGGCTGGTCAGCATACAGTAATGGAAGCATATCAGTGGATCCAAAACTCAACCAGTGACTGGTATCCACGCGGCCCGCTACCATTGCGCCTGAGGGCATGAAGAGCGATTGCCACTTATCTCTTTTAACAAGTTCATCCTTCGAAAGCGCTTTAGCAGCTGAAGCCCAAGGATACTTGAGATCTGTAGAGGCTATATAAGAAAGAGTGGTCGATGTATCTATATCATCGATGCCAGCTAACCACTCACGCTGAATCGCAATATCATAATCCTGCCGTTTACCAAAGGTATCTGTAATTTTACGGACACTTCCTATTCCATTCTCACTCGCAAGGCTCCCAGCACTATTACCGTTGGCGATAATGGTCCCACCCTGCTTTACCCAATCAGATAATATGGCGCGCTCAGATTCACCAATTGATCTATATCCGTTTGGTATGATAATTGTGTTGTACCTTCGAAGATCACCCCGTCTGACGAGGGATGCATCTATTTGACTATGTCTTATTCCAAGGTGATGGTCGATACTCCACCAGCTCACCCCAACATCATAACTACTAAAACCACTGTGGCTTAATATCGCAATTTGTGGTCGAGCCAGTAGTTTAAAATGTCTTCCTCCCCAATCAGGCAAATTTCCCTCACCATAACCAGACCTTGTTGAAGTTACCTTGACACCTAAATTAGACGCTTCCATTAATACTATCTTTTGTAAATCAACATTACCTGGATTGTCCATTTTAGTTACAAAGATGCTTCCTCGTGAAATTTCCTTTTCTGAAAAATTAGTCGGTTTGTCGGTGACTCGAACATTGAGGCCTTGCTCCATTAGCCTTGCTGCGAATGCTACAGAGCGATCATCATGTCCATCCACAGACCAAGCATTGGCATTCATATCTACATTGATATCAGTACCCTTAGTCTCCCAAGGGGACAATCCGTCTATAATCTCCTCATTAACTGTAACCGCGGGCAATCCATACATCATTGTCAGATTCCAGGCAGTTGTGTCATACATGATAGATGACCCATTTTTGAGAGTCTTTTGTCGTTCCTCAACAAGGACTGAATTTTTAAGCTCTGCATCAAATTCCATAATTGCCGCAATCAGTGGGGCTTCAGGTTGACGATTTGGAATAATTAGACTACCTAAAGGGATAATGAAATCTTTTTTAATCTCTCCAGATTGGAGCAGAGCTTTATCAATTTTAATTTCCTTTTTATTTGTAAACAGCTCCACATCTTGCGCCTGCAAGCGATCAACCAGAGTTAACATCCTTCCCTCGTTACTATTGGCAAGCACAACAAAGGTTCGATCTGCAAAAATACTCTCATCAGACACGTTATATTTGCGGCCCTCCCAGAAATCTGAGTACATTTCCTTTGAATGTTTTGCCAAAGTATTTAGATTTGCCATGGTACTGATAAACTGATGATGGACACCCTCCTTATAGGTTTGGATAGTTCCCTCTGGACGCCTCACTCCATCCTCTGCAATTCGAGATTGCTCATATAAAATGTGCATACTCCCGCGATATTCAGAGTAATTCGAATAGCCAGGATAAAGATTTTCAAACCACTCACCCGTGTAATATCTCCAAACAAGAGAATCGAAGGCTGCGCCTTGATCACGAGAGAATATTGTTGCCCATTTTTGTAAATCAGAATCAATATTCGCATTCAGCGGCTGTCTGGGAGGGCCCATTAAAAATGTATCTTGAGGCCCCATCTCGTGACCATCTATCATCAATTGAGGTCGCCACTGGTTAATTAGAGCTACTCGTCCTCGAGTTTCAGGTTGCGTAAGGAAAAAAAAGTCCCTATTAAGGTCAAAAAAGTAATGGTTTGTTCTTCCATAGGGCCAGTCACCGGTGTGAAGGAGGGACTGATCATCAATATTAGGAGCCGTACCCCTATACTGCTCTAAAGATTTTGCAAAGCGATCACGTCCGTCTGGATTCATTAGTGGGTCAATAATGACAATCATGTTATCCAGCATAGATTCAACGTCTTTCTCAACACTGGCGATCAGATGATAAATGCTGGCCAAGGCGGCATCAGCGCCCGACGTCTCATTGCCGTGTATTGAGTAAGCCATCCATGCAATAGCCGGCAAATCATCAATGATTTCAGATGCCTTTTCATCTCCAAGGATTCTGGCATCAGACAGACTAACTACTTTAGCTTTGATTTCATCCAACTTTGAAAGATTATCAGGAGAGGAAATAAAGA
>ERZ802822.551-NODE-551-length-25673-cov-7.897836_pt1 | contig 25673 bp, 18 predicted proteins | sample MGYA00345649_ERZ802822 | MGnify/ENA primary metagenome ERZ802822 (study PRJEB30503, sample SAMEA104212359) | marine metagenome | biome: Westerlies Biome; feature: [SRF] surface water layer (ENVO:00010504) within the epipelagic zone...; material: water...
TGTGCCGGTGTCAGTCGGGCTGCTGCAACAGGTCGGCGATCTGCTTGTTGAAATTCAGGGGCAATTCGAAGGGCGCGGCCTGCTTGATACCAGTACGCATATTGCCTTGCTTGACCGGGCCGCTGGGCACCATGAGCTGTTATCCGAATTGACCCAAAGCTGGCACCGCTGGGCTGAATCCCGGCAAGCGCTGGAGCAGGCGCGACAGCAATTAAGCGATGCCAAAGCGGAAGAAGACTGGTTGCGTGACGCCGTGCAGAGTCTTGACCATCTGGCGCCCCAGACCGGCGAAGAAGCCAGCCTTTTGACTGAACGAACGCGCCTTGCCAATATCAGCAAAATTGGCGAAAGCATGGCCGTTGGCGAAAATGCGCTGTTTGGCGATACCGGCGCGCAAAATGCGCTTGGCATGGCGGTCACAGCCTTTGAAAAAGCCGCCGAGCTGGCAGGTGGGCCGTTGGATGAGGCCTTGTCGGCCTTGCAGCGTGCCGAGGCTGAGCTGGCCGAAGCCGGCAGCCTGATCAATGCGGCAAGCAACAGTCTGGAAGCCGACCCGCGCCAGCTTGAACAGCTGGATGACCGGTTACATGCGCTGCGTCAGCAAGCGCGCAAACATAATTGTGACACCGACGCGCTGCCGCAGATACACCAGACACTCGCCGCCCGCCTTGCCGGTATCGAAGACCAGTCCGGACAAATTGGTGCCATGCAGGACGCCGCCGCACAATGGAAAGAGCGGTATCAGGATCTGGCGGCTGCTGTTGAGGCCGGGCGCCGGAGCGCGGCGCAACAGCTTGATGCGGCGGTTGCAGCCGAACTTGCACCGTTAAAGCTGGAGGGAGCCATTTTTAAAACGGTGATCACCCCGCTTGACGAGTCGCAATGGGGGCCAAAAGGCACAAGCACCGTCAGGTTTGAAGCCAGCACCAATAAGGGCATGGCCGCCGGGCCGATTGACCGGATTGCATCGGGCGGTGAACTTGCCCGGTTTTTGCTGGCATTAAAGGTTGTTTTGGAGGCGTCAAATGATCCGCGCAGCCTGATTTTTGACGAGGTTGATTCGGGTGTTGGCGGCGCTGTGGCGGCGGCTGTCGGCGAGCGTCTGGCGCGCCTCGGCGAGTCTGTTCAGACACTTGTCATCACCCATTCACCGCAGGTCGCGGCAAAAGGTCAGCATCATTTGCGGATCTATAAAACCGCCTCTGACGACACCGTTATCAGTGGCACAGAAGTGCTTGGCGATGCGGAACGCACCGAAGAAATTGCCCGCATGCTGGCTGGCGAGACCATTACCGCCGAGGCACGCGCCGCTGCCACCGCCCTGCGGGAAGGCTAGACCATGCCCGCGAAACCAGCCCAATTCACCCTGCAAACGACCGACCCGGAAAATTTATCTGACGCCGAAGCGGCTGCCGAACTGGCCAGCCTTGCGGCAGAAATTGCCCGGCATGACGCGCTTTATCACGGGGACGACAATCCGGAAGTGACCGATGCCGACTATGACCGGCTGGTTGCGCGTAACCGCCTGCTGGAAGCCGCCTTTCCGGCGTTAATCCGGGCTGACAGCCCCTCATTCCGGGTTGGCAGCCCGCCAAGCAGTGCGGCCAGCACCGGTCATTTCGGCAAAGCCAGACATGCCCGGCCGATGTTATCGCTGAATAATGGCTTTAGCCCGGACGATATTACTGATTTTGTCACACGCGTCCGTAAATTTCTGTCACTTGCCGATGATGCCCTTGCCGAATTTGTTGCCGAGCCAAAAATCGACGGCCTGTCTGTGAGCCTGCGGTATGAGGCAGGCCGGCTGGTACAGGCAGCCACACGCGGTGACGGCGCGGTGGGCGAGGATGTCACAGCCAATATTGAGCGCGTCGATGCCATTCCCAAAACCCTGCTTGGCACAGTGCCGGACATTCTGGAAGTGCGCGGCGAATTATATATGAACCGAAATGATTTTCTGGCGCTGAATGCGCAACAGCAAGATCAGGGGGGACGGGTGTTTGCCAACCCGCGCAATGCCGCAGCCGGATCATTGCGTCAAAAGGATGCCACTGTCACCGGCGACCGCAATTTGCAGTTTTTTGCCTATTCGATGGGCGAAACAAGCGCCGAAATCGCCGCAACACATTGGGAATTTCTGGCGGCTTTGCGCGGTTTCGGGTTTGCCGTGAATGATTTGTCCAGCAAAAGCCCGGATGTTGACGGGCTGTTGCAAAGCTATGACGCCATTGGTCGTGCGCGCGCCAGCCTTCCCTATGATATTGACGGCGTGGTGTATAAAATTGACCGGCATGACTATCAGGCCCGCCTCGGTCAGGTGGCGCGCGCACCACGCTGGGCGCTGGCGCATAAATTTCCGGCGGAACAAGCCGAAACGACAATCAGCGCCATTAATATTCAGGTTGGACGCACCGGTGCGCTGACGCCGGTTGCGCGGTTGCAGCCTATATCGGTTGGCGGCGTCATCGTGTCCAACGCCACCTTGCATAATGAGGATGAAATCCGGCGTAAAGATATTCGCATTGGCGACAAGGTGGTGATCCAGCGTGCCGGCGATGTTATTCCACAAATTGTCCGGGTGATTGCAGAATCACGCAGCGGTAACGAGACCGCATTCGTCTTTCCCGATAGATGCCCGATATGTGGCAATGATGCCACCCGGCCCGACGGCGAAGCTGTCAGACGCTGTAGCGGCGGGCTCAAATGTGCGGCGCAGCTTTTTGAGGGGCTCAAACATTTTGTATCGCGTGATGCGTTTGATATCGAAGGGCTTGGCGCCCGCCAGATCGAACAATTTATCACGCTTGGCTGGATCACCACGCCGGCTGATATATTTGCCCTGGGGTCACATCGCGACGCCATGGCCGAACTTGATGGCTATGGCGCGGTATCAATAGCAAAATTGCTGGCCGCCATTGACAGCCGCCGCCAGATTGGCATGGCACGGTTTATTTACAGCCTTGGCATCAGACAGGTGGGACAGGCAACGGCGCGCTTGCTGGCGCTGCATTATGGCCAGATGGATCAGATGATGCTGGCGCTCAACCCACAGGCTGACCTGACAGCCGTGCATGCCGAGCTGGTTGAAATTGACCAGATTGGTGCGGCAATGGCAGATGATATCATCAGCTTTTTCGGCAATGCTGATTTATATCAGATTGTGCAGCAGCTGCATTCTGTGGTCACGGTTTTGCCGCCAGAGCGGCCGGCCAACGACAGCCCGGTTTCGGGAAAAATTATGGTATTTACCGGCAGTCTCGACAAAATGTCCCGCGCCGAGGCGAAAGCCAAAGCCGAATCGCTTGGCGCAAAAGTGTCCGGGTCGGTTTCGGCCAAGACTGATTTTCTGGTCGCCGGCGCCGATGCCGGCAGCAAGGCCCGAAAAGCCGCAGAGCTTGGCATCACCGTTCTTGATGAGGCCGCCTGGCTGGATCTGATAAGCAATTCCGGGACAGATTCTATAAGTTAAAACATGTACTTAAATAGGTGCGCAGGCGTTATTCAGCCAACGCTGACAATCGTCTGGCAACAATGGCGAAAGCGCTGTCAACACAGTGTGGTGATAATCATCCAGCCAGCCCCGCTCACTGGCCGAAAGTAAATCAGCGCGGATCAACCGCCGGTCAAACGGACACAGAGTCAGCGTATCGAAACAGATAAAACCATTATCAGCTGCCGGCCGCGCCGCAAGCAGATTTTCCAACCTGATTCCATAATGCCCCGGCAGATAATAGCCAGGCTCATTCGACAACACCATGCCGGCCTCGATGGGCACACCGCCACGCTTGGAAATACTGGCTGGCCCCTCATGTACCGACAACACATGGCCAACACCATGCCCGGTGCCATGCGCAAATTGCAGCCCGGCAGCCCATAATGGCGCCCGCGCAATACCGTCAAGTTGCTGGCCGGTGGCGCCGGTTTCAAAATGGGCCATCGCCAGCGCAATATGACCGCGCAATACGTGGGTGAATGCGTCTTTCACATCGGCTGCTGGCGCGGCGTCACCAAGCAGCAGGGTACGGGTGATATCTGTTGTTCCGCTGTGATAATGCCCGCCCGAGTCAAGCAGCAGAATATCGCCATTGGCAAGCCTGCGATCGGCACCGGCAATGGCACGATAATGGACAATGGCACCATTTGGCCCGGCACCGGCAATGGTGGCAAAGCTTGGCACCAAAAATTCCGCATGATCAGCGCGGAACTGTTCAAGTTTTTCGGCAATCTGGCTTTCGGTATAGTCGGCCGGCCGGATCGCCTCAAGCCAATGCAGAAACCTGACCATGGCCACGCCATCATGCCGATGCGCCCGGTGAAACCCATCGATTTCCGTCTGGTTTTTCCGCGCCTTCATCACCGTTACCGGGCAATTTTCCTCGACCATGTCAGCATCACTTGCGGCAATCACGCTGGCCAGTGCTTTTGGCAGGCTGGCCGGCTCAACAAGCAGACGCTTGCCAGCCAGCGGGGTCAACAGGCTGGCGAGGTCGGCAAGCGGTGCGATGTTTATTGTCTGGCCGATGACCGGTGCCAGCCGTTCGCCATCGCCAAGCAGCGTCAATCCATTGTCACAATCAAACAGGGCAAAACATAAATTGACCGGGGTAAATGGCAAATCGCCGCCCCGCATATTGACCAGCCAGTTCACCGCGTCGACGCGGCTTAACAGCACTGCCTGTAAATTTTCTTGCCGCAGATGATCAGCCAGCGCCGCCAGCTTGTCAGCCATGCTCTGCCCGGCAAACGCCGTATCCATACGCCAGGCTGCGGGCGGCGGCATGTCGGGCTGATCCTGCCATATCTCGTCAATGGGGTTGCTCTCGACCATTTGCAGCGTGCCGCCAGCACAGCTGATACTGGCGTCATAGCGATCAAAACCAGTCACTGTCACCAATCTGGGATCAATGCCGATGATCTGATCATCAATCGGATGTTCACCGAGCCAATCATCCAACCCATAATTCGGCAAGGTATGACAGTGCCAATCCGCCGCGCCAGTCTGCGCCTGCATTTGCAGACTATAACGTCCGTCACTAAACAGCGCAGCTGCTTCGGCGGTAATCATGGCAAAGCCAGCCGAGCCGGTAAATCCGGAAATATAGGCAAGACGTTCGTCCGCCGGCGGCACCTCTTCGCCCTGATACATATCTTCACGACCGATGATAAACCCGTCGAGCTGATGCTGTGCCAGTTGTTGGCGAAAGCGTTGAAGGCGTGTGGCTAGCTGCTCTGGCATCGACCTCTCCACAGATAAGGCATTGATCCGGCGCCAGTCGGGCGCATCACCAGCGTTGTCCAATCGCCAATACGGATCTGTTGCCAGCACCGCAGCTTTTGCGCCTGATAGGCATTGCGCACCGACACCGCCTGTTGGTTCAAAATCCCCGATAAGATAAGCCAGCCACGCGGCGCCAGATGCCGGCATAATTCGGGTGCCATACGGGCCAGTGGACGGGCCAGAATATTCGCCAGCAAAACATCATAAGGGGCAGACTGGCGGACATAGCGGCTGGCAAAGCCGTGCGACACCGCAAGCCGCATCCTCGCCGGCGCAATATTATTCAGCCGACGATTTTTCGCCGTAACACGAATGGCCACCGGATCATTATCGGCGGCAACAATCGCAGATGCCGGCCATATCCGGTGCGCCGCCATCGCCAGAATAGCCGATCCGCACCCCATATCAAGAACCCGGCGAGGCCGGGCACCGGCAAGCATTTGAATGGCCCGCAAACAGCCCTCGGTTGTCGGGTGCGTGCCTGACCCGAATGCCAGTGACGCATCCACCAAAAGCGGCAGGCTGCCGGCTGGTGGATGTCTTTCAATATGGCTGCCATACACCCAGAACCGTCCGATATGCCGGGGTGGAAAACCCGCACGGTTTTCCGCCAACCAATCGCGATCAGCCAGGCTATGAAGGGCAAGTGGCAGCGGCGCCATCGAGTGTTTTTCAAATAACGGCGCCAATAATGCAGTGACCACAGACATATCCGGCTGTTCATGAAACAGCGCCTCAATGGCCCAGCTTCCGCAGCCTTTTCGATAAAAAGACACCGCCGCACTATCCAGCAATTCGCTGAACACCAGATCAAATTCAGCTACATCTGTTTCCGCGACACTGCCCGGCAGAGTCAGCGAAACGCGTTGCAATTGGCTCATGGCTTGCTCACAAATCCTGCCACCACTTTTTTGTGTCCGGCCTTATCAAAGGCGATCTCCAGCTTATCACCATCAATTGACCGGATGTTACCCATACCAAATTTTTGGTGGAACACCCGATCACCATTGGCAAAATCGGTTGCGTTGTTGTCAGGCTTCCAGCCATTTACCGCGTTTTCTTCGCGGCGCGCCGCCATCCGTCGCCAGCCGGGCCCGTAACCATTGGTTGCGGCCACATCAAGCCGCGCTGACGTCGCGCGGGAAAACCCCAACCCCGATGCCATGCCCTGTGCCAGATCCTCGATGATATGTTCTGGCGGCAATTCCTGAATGAATCGGGATGGGATGGCTGATTGCCACTGGCCGTGGATTCGCCGGCTGCTGGCGAAGCTGATAAAGAGGTTTTTGCGGGCGCGGGTAATGCCGACATAGGCCAGACGGCGCTCTTCTTCCAGACCCACCGCGCCGCTTTCGTCGATCGTGCGCTGGCTTGGAAACACCCCTTCTTCCCAGCCGGGCAGAAACACTGTGTCAAATTCAAGCCCCTTGGCGGCGTGCAAAGTCATTAAGGTCACTTCGCCCTGTTGGTTTTCAGTGTCACCATCCATAACCAGGGCAATATGTTCCAAAAACCCCTGCAGCGAGTCAAAATCCTGCATGGCGTTAACAAGCTCGGTCAGATTTTCCAGACGCCCCGGCGCATCGGGTGATTTATCAAGCTGCCACATCTGCGTATAGCCGGACTCGTCCAACACCAGACGCGCCAGATCTGTATGATGCATTTTCCCGGCCTGATCGCGCCAGCGTCTTATATCATTGATAAAACTGCTAAAGGCTTGGCGGGCGGCGGGCCGCAATTCATCGGTGTCAACAAGATCCATGACGGCTGCCAATAGCGGCTTTGCCGACGCCCGCGCCTGCATGTGCACCGCTTGCAGACTGGCCGTGCCAAGGCCACGTTTGGGCACATTGATAATACGTTCAAAAGCCAGATCATCAGCCGGTTGGGTGATCAGCCGCAGATAGGCAATCGCGTCGCGAATTTCGGATCTTTCATAAAACTTGGCGCCAACCACACGGTATGGCAAACCAATGGAAATAAAGCGCTCTTCAAATTCCCGCGTTTGAAACCCGGCCCGCACCAAAACCGCAACCTGCGATAAATCCACCTGATCAGCCAGCATTGATTCGATCTGGCTGGAAATACTGCGGGCCTCGTCAGCCCCGTCCCAATAGCCATTCACCCGAACCTTTTCGCCGTCATCAGCGGCGGTATAGAGGGTTTTGCCAAGTCTGGTCTCATTGCGTGAAATGACATTTGATGCCGCCGCCAATATATGGCCGGTAGACCGGTAGTTTTCCTCTAGCCTGACCGTCTTGGCGCCGGAAAAATCACTCTCAAATCGTAAAATATTGCCAACCTCAGCGCCGCGCCAGCCGTAAATCGACTGGTCATCATCGCCAACACAACACAGATTATTGCGGTTTCCGGTGAGTAAACGCAGCCACAGATATTGCGCGACATTGGTATCTTGATATTCATCGACCATGATATGCGTGATACGCGCCTGATAATCGGCCAACACATCATGATGTTTGGTGAAAATCGTCAGCATATGCAGCAGTAAATCGCCAAAATCAACGGCATTCAGCGCAATCAACCGGTTTTGATAGCTTTGATACAGCTGTCGGATACGGCCATTGGCAATATCACCAGCCTCGGCAAGATCAATTTGTTCGGCGCTCAACCCCCGGTCTTTCCAGCGTGAAATCACCCCGCCAAGCATCCGCGCCGGCCAGCGTTTCGGGTCAATATCATCTGCCGCCATCAGCTGTTTCAGCAAACGGGTCTGGTCATCGGCGTCCAGAATGGTGAAATCAGATTTCAACCCAACCAATTCGGCATGCCGGCGCAGCATACGGGCGGCCAGCGCATGAAATGTGCCAAGCCAGACCTGCTCGGCCATCGGGCCAACAAGCTGCGCCACCCGCACTTTCATTTCACGAGCGGCTTTATTGGTAAATGTCACCGCCAGAATATTCCACGGCTTTGCGGTATTTGTGGCAACAAGTTCAGCAAGCCTTGAGGTCAAAACGCGGGTTTTGCCGGTGCCGGCACCAGACAACACCAACAGCGGGCCATCAAGCGTGGTCACAGCCTCGGATTGCGCGGCGTTCAGCCCATCAAGCCAGATTGGCACAGGTTTTTCTAATATCTCGGTCATCCTTTCAAACTCGCAAATGAAGCTATGCTGGTCAATCACCATAAGACGCTATTTTTTGCTTTACCCGGTATTTCTCGTATTAGATGATGGGATGATTCTTTTTGATAAATTACTTTCTTCGTATATTGTCAGGCCATGAGCTACCAGCGATTACTAAATGCACCCGCGACCGCATTACAGACCTGGCGACGGTCTGTCCCGGTACTGTTGTTTGCCGCTATGCTGGCGGCTTGCAGTGCCACGCCGGATGCCGAACGCAGTGATCTGCGTGACCCTCTTGAAAACACCAACCGGAACATCTTTGCCTTTAACATGGGGGTCGATAGCTACGTTCTTGAGCCTGTTGCCAAAGGCTATAAATCGACCGTGCCGGATGGTGGTCGCCGCGCCATTGATAACCATCTTGAATGGGCCAGCATGCCATCAACAGCGCTCAATTCAACATTGCAGGGTGAATTTGAAAACGCCGCACTGGCCACCATTCATTTTGCCATCAATGGCCTGACATTAGGTTTTGCCGACCTCACCGAGACCCCGGGGGCGGTGGATAAACGCAGTTTTGATCAAACTCTGGCACGCGCAAATGTGCCGGATGGGCATTATCTGATGGTGCCTGTGTTGGGCCCCCATAGCAGCCGGAATCTGCTTGGCCGGGTTGTTGATACTGTCACCAACCCGTTATCGATGATCCATGCCGGCAATGTCGGCAGTGCCGTGCGCACCGCCCAAATTCCGGCTGGCGCCGTCGCCTTTCGCGCGAATAATTTTGCCGCCATCAATGATGTAAAATACAATTCAATTGACCCCTATGCGCGCACCAGATCACTGTATTTCCAAAGTCGGGCTGGTAAGCCCGGTAGCGATCAGGACAAAAACAAGACACCGAGCCCTGCCGATGACCAATTCGACGCTTTCTTTGATGAGACAATCCAATGATGGTGCAAAACACAACAGAATTTAGCACAGGCCAAATAACGGCAGGCCCATTAACGGCAGCTCAACACAAGCTGTCTGTGTTTGCCGGACTCGGCGCTAAATTCCGCACCCTCATGGCGGCTGTGATAATGCTTGGCTTTACCAGCACCGCCAGCACCGCCGGCACCAGCCAGATTGACGCGGCAAATAATCTTGTGACCCAAATGATGGTCGAGGTTGAATCAATATTGGCGCAGGATATCAACAATGAAGCGAAACGCACCGAAAAGGTGTCAGCGCTGTTTGACCGGTATTTTGACTTGCCAACGATCGCTAAATTTTCGGCAGGCCCCTATTGGCGCGCGGCAGATGCTGCAGAAAAAGCCACCTATGAAGCGGTCATACGCGATGTCATTATCGGCACCGTGGTGCGCAATTTTGATCAGCTTTCCGGGTTGAGATTCACCATCAGCGGCAGTCAGGCGAAAGGCAAAAAGCTGGTGCTTGTGAATGGCACCTTTGCCAGCCTTGATGCCCAGCAGCCCCCCATCGCGGTTGGCTGGCGTGTGGTCATCAGCGACAAGGCATCACCGCTTATTCTTGATGTTGAAATTGAAAATATTTCGATGCTGGTGACGCAAAAACAGGAAAACATCGCCATCATTCGGCAAAATCAGGGCCAATTTGCGGCGTTAATTGACGCCATGAAACAGCGCATCCAACCGTAAAATTAGCCAGCGCCCAGCCAACAAGTGACCGGCGAACAAGTGACGGCTCACCTGCACAGCAAATTGCCGAACCTAACGGCTTAATGGCTTATATTTGATACGTGTTGGACGGTCAGCATCTGCCCCAAGACGGCGTTTTTTATCGGCCTCATAGGCCTCATAATTGCCTTCGAACCATTCCACATGGCTTTCGCCCTCAAACGCCAGAATATGCGTCGCGATCCGATCAAGGAACCAACGGTCGTGGCTGACCACAACAGCGCAGCCGGCAAATTCCTCAAGCGCTTCTTCCAGCGCCCGCAGCGTATCCACATCAAGGTCATTTGTCGGCTCATCAAGCAACAACAAATTCGCCCCACTTTTCAACATCCGCGCCAAATGCACCCGGTTGCGCTCACCACCAGAAAGCTGGCCCACCTGTTTTTGCTGGTCGCCACCGCGGAAATTGAACTGACCAACATAAGCGCGTGACGCCATCGTCCGTTTGCCAAGCTCAATTTCATCAAGACCGTCGGAAATCACCTCCCACACGGTTTTCTTGTCATCCAGCGAGTCACGCGATTGATCGACATAGCCAAGCTTGACGGTATCGCCGACGACAAATTCGCCATTATCCGGCGTTTCATCACCGGTGATCATCCGAAATAATGTTGTTTTACCTGCACCATTCGGCCCGATAACCCCGACAATACCGCCCGGCGGCAGGCGAAATGACAGATCATCAATCAACAGCCTGTCACCAAATGCTTTACTGATCGCATTGGCATTGATCACAATATCGCCAAGACGTGGCCCGGCCGGAATGCTGATCCGCGCCGTATCGATTTGTTGCTGCTGTCCCTCAGCCAACAGTTTTTCATAGGCGTTGATACGGGCCTTTGATTTGGCCTGGCGGGCTTTTGGTGCGGCGCGAACCCAATCAAGTTCACGCGACAGCGATTTTACCCGCGCATCATCGGCACGGCCTTCTTGTTCAAGACGTTTTTGCTTTTGCTCGAGCCAGCCAGAGTAATTTCCCTCATAGGGTATGCCGGCACCGCGATCCAATTCCAGAATCCAGCCAGCCACCTCATCAAGGAAATAGCGATCATGCGTAATGGTGACGACGGTACCGGGGAAATCATGCAGAAATTTCTGCAACCAAGCGACCGATTCAGCATCGAGATGGTTTGTTGGCTCATCAAGCAGCAACATATCAGGAGCGCTCAGCAAAAGCTGGCACAGCGCCACCCGACGCTTTTCCCCGCCGGATAATTTGGTAACGTCAGCATCGCCAGCCGGCACCCGCAGCGCATCCATGGCGATTTCCGCCTTGCGTTCCAGATCCCAGCCATCGATCGCATCAATCTCTTCCTGCAATTCAGCCTGTTCGGCGATCACCGCATTCATCTCTTCATCGGTCATCTCTTCGGCAAATTTTGCACTGACCTCATTGAACCGGTCGACAAGCTCTTTCGCCCGCCCCATGCCAGCCAGAACATTACCCGCAACATCCAGCGTCGGATCAAGATCCGGCTCTTGTGGCAAATAGCCAACCTTAATCCCGTCGGCAGCCCATGCCTCGCCCTGAAATTCGGTTTCAATGCCAGCCATAATCCGCAGCAAAGTCGATTTACCAGAACCATTCAGCCCCAAAACACCGATCTTTGCGCCAGGAAAAAATGACAGGCTGACATTCTTCAACACTTCCTTGCCACCAGGCCAGGCTTTGCTAAGACGGTTCATTACATAAACATATTGATGGCTGGCCATGATTTTGCGCGCGGTCCCTTTTTCATGTGTCTGTCTAACAGCGTCTTATGTATCTTTTTTTCGCCCGCAAGGCTAGTCACCATTGCCGTATATCGGATCGCAGCGCCGCAGATCCATACATGCCACACCTATTTATACCAAACCTATTTATAAAGTTGCGCTTGCTTTCAGTTTTCGGCGTGGATTAGGCTAAGCGCGTGATATTTGCCGATCATTGCAAGGATTTTAGGATGATCACACTGATCCCGCCCTTGGGAATTTTAATAGATATCCCGCTTGGCATCCTGATGTGGACGCTAAGCCTGCAATTTGTGCTTGGCATTTTTATCAGTGAGGACAGCCGACTGAAATTTGTCCAGATTATCCGCGGGGTCAACACACCGGTACTGGTGCTGACCAACCTGATCCGCCCGGGTTTTATCATTGATCGGCTGGCCCCATTATATGCAGCGCTGATCCTGTTTATTGCACGCTATTATCTGTTTCCGCTGATCATCGGTTTTGACGTTGAGAGCTTTACACAGATGCCACTGGAAAAGCTGTTGCTTTCGGCAAAAACTGATCTCAGCCTCTAACCTAACAGCACTCAACGTAACCGCACTCAACATAACAGCATTTAAGGGGTCGATGTACGGATTTCGATTTGTTGTTGCAGCCGCCCGGCCCGGTCAAACTGCCATAAATGCTGACGATTTTCATGGTCAACAAGCAACAGCATCTGCCCTTTATCGCCGATACTGGCGCTGCTGACACGGGCACCGGCAGGCAATGTAATGCTGCTTTGACGCGGTTCGGCACTGTTTTCCATCGCTGTTAAGCGGCTGTAAATAGTGACCACAATCACCACCAGCGCAGCGACAATCAGAATCGCCATAATCACACTCATTGCCTTAATCAGGCCTAAATGCCGAACGATTGGTGATTGAGGGGCTGTTGCCTCATCCGCTTTTGCGCTATTGTCGCCTGTCATGACCAAACCCTTCACCCAAGATCCATCGCAGCTCACGCTACAGGCTGGTGCCGATTGCGGCAATGACCGGATTGACCGGTTTCTGGCGACCGCGCTGCAAAATGACGAACAGCCATTGTCGCGGAGCCGGATCAAAGCGCTGATCCTCGATCACCAGCTGAACGAGAATGGCTGCACCCTATCTGATCCCTCGGCGCCGGTCAAACCCGGGGCCGTCTATGTGTTGAGCGTGCCACCGCCAATTGACGCCACGCCAAAAGGCGAGGATTTGCCGCTCGATATCCTGTTTGAGGATCAACATATCATCGTTATCAACAAACCGGTCGGGCTTGTTGTCCATCCCGCCCCGGGATCGCTCACCGGCACATTGGTGAATGCGCTGATTGCCCATTGTGGCGACAGTTTAACCGGCATTGGCGGGGTTTTGCGCCCGGGCATTGTGCACCGGCTTGATAAAGATACATCAGGCGTCATGATCGCCGCGAAAACGGCTGTGGCGCATGCCAACCTAACCAGCATGTTTGCAGCACATGATCTTGACCGGCGCTATAAGGCACTGGTCTGGGGGACTGAAATAGAACGCGACGGCATGGTCGATGCGCCGCTTGGACGATCGAATTATGACCGCAAAAAACAGGCGGTCACGGCAAAGGGACGCCACGCTGTCACCCATTGGCAAGCACTCCGCAGCTTCCCGCCCTTTGCAACATTGCTGGAATGTCGGCTGGAAACCGGTCGCACCCACCAAATCCGCGTTCATATGGCGCATATTGGACGACCATTGATTGGTGATCCACTCTATGGCCGGGCGCCGCGTGCCGGTCAGATGCCTGATGCGACCGCCCGCACCTGTCTGGCCCAATTGCGCATTTTCAAACGGCAGGCACTACATGCGGCGCATCTCGGCTTTGCCCATCCGGTGAGTGGTGAAGCGCTGGCTTTCACCAGCCCCCTGCCCGAAGACATGCAGGGCCTGATCCAGATCATGGATAGCGCTATTGCGCTGCGGGCGAAGGGCAAAAACTAGATTACCCCATTGAAAGATATGTTTTTTTAATTGAATCGACGGATAAATCAGATTATTATTGCAGTAATCTGTAAAGTTGCGTGCAATCTTTGTGGAAATCTGGTCAATCTGTGCATTTTTCAGAAATATTGAAAAAGAGTTTTGCTAGAACCAGCCTTTTTCCTGCCGCTTTTTCATGATTTAATCGATACTGGAAGAATAGCACTGCCATCAGGCACAGTTTTTAAGCAATTGAGGAGTCCATGTCATGGCCGCCAGATCAATGTTTCCAGCGATTAGCCCGGACGGCAACCTGTCGCGCTATCTGGATCAGATCCGCGCCTTTCCGATGCTCGAGCCGAACGAAGAATATATGCTGGCAAAAGCATGGAAAGAGAAAGGCGATGTCGCCGCCGCGCACCAGCTGGTGACCAGCCATCTGCGGCTTGTGGCAAAGATTGCCATGGGCTATCGCGGCTATGGGCTGCCGGTTGCTGATCTGATTTCAGAGGGCAATCTGGGGATGATGCATGCGGTCAAAAAATTTGAGCCGGAAAAAGGCTTTCGCCTTGCCACATATGCGATGTGGTGGATCAAAGCAGCGATCCAGGAATATATTTTGCGGTCATGGTCTTTGGTCAAAATTGGCACAACCGCCGGCCAAAAAAAGCTGTTTTTCAATCTGCGCCGGATAAAAGGTCAGATACAAGCCATTGACGATGGTGATCTGAAACCGGAACAGGTCACGCAAATCGCCACGCAATTAAATGTGACCGAAGATGAAGTGATGTCGATGAACCAGCGCATGGCTGGCAATGACCGGTCACTCAATGTGCCGCTGAGCCGTGATGGCGAAGGTGGCGGCGAATGGCAGGACTGGCTGCAAGATGACAGCCCGGATCAGGAAGCGACCTTTGCCGATCATGAAGAATATGATGCACGGAAAAACCTGATGCTTGACGCCATGCAGGGTTTGAACCCACGCGAACAGCGTATTCTGGCGGCGCGGCGTCTATCAGAACCACCATTGACGCTTGAGGATCTTGCCACCGAGTTCAATATCAGCCGTGAGCGCATCCGGCAGATTGAAGTCCGGGCATTTGAAAAGCTACAAAAGGCCGTGCGCGATAAAGCGGCGGCGTTGAAATTGCTGCCGCATGTTGAGGCCTAGAACGGGCCCTGTTAACGCCTAAAGCCAGACGGTCACGGCCGGCTGATTAGCCCTCAAATGGGTCTTTCACAAGGATCGTGTCATCGCGTTCCGGGCTTGTTGACAGCAATGTGACCGGCATTTTGGTCAGTTCCTCAACACGCCGGATATATTTCACCGCATTCGCCGGCAAATCAGCCCAGCTGCGGGCGCCGAAGGTGCTGTCCTGCCAGCCGGGCATTTCTTCATAAACCGGCTTGCAGGCTGCCTGCGCCCCCATATCCGAGGGGAAATAATCAAGAATTTCGTCACTGCCATCAACCTGATAACCGACACAAATCTTCAAAACATCAAATCCGTCCAGCACATCCAGCTTAGTCAGCGCCATGCCGCTGATCCCGGCAACATGTCCGGCCTGTCTGACCATCACAGCATCAAACCAGCCACACCGCCGTTTGCGGCCTGTTACCGTGCCAAATTCGCGGCCGCGTTCGCCCATACGCGTGCCATCAGCACCAAAATCTTCGGTCGGAAACGGGCCGCTGCCGACGCGGGTTGTATAGGCTTTGGTAATGCCAAGCACAAAGCCGATATCGGTTGGGCCGATACCGGCGCCTGTTGCCGCCTGCCCGGCAACGGTGTTGCTGGAGGTGACAAACGGATAGGTGCCGTGATCAATATCGAGCATGACCCCCTGTGCCCCTTCAAACAAAATACGCTTATTCGCCGCCCGTGCATCGGCCAGATACCGCCAGCTCTGCCCGGAAAAAGCCAAAAGCTGGTCACGCATCGCCATCAACTCGGCACCCATCGCCCTGGCATCGGCCAAAGGCTGGTCAGCCGCTTTCAACCATACATTGTGATGCGCAACCAAGGCATCAAGCTTGTCAGCAAGCGCCGATTCTGACGCCAGATCAGCAAGCCGAACGGCGCGGCGGGCCACTTTATCTTCATAAGCCGGGCCAATGCCGCGTCCGGTGGTGCCAATTTTCTGTTCGCCGCGTAACGCTTCACGCGCCGCGTCAACAGCCTGATGCACCGGCAGGATAAGCGCCGCCGATTCAGACACCAAAAATGTTTCCGGGGTAATGCTGGCGCCTTGCGAGCGCAGCAAGTCTATTTCCTTGAGCAAATGCGCCGGGTCAATCACCACACCATTGCCAATCACCGACATTTTGCCAGGCCGCACAATACCTGATGGCAGCAATGATAATTTATATTCAACACCTTCGATAACCAGCGTATGACCCGCATTATGGCCGCCCTGAAACCGCACCACGACATCGGCGCGGCTCGACAGCCAGTCAACAATTTTACCTTTGCCCTCATCACCCCATTGGGCGCCAATAACCGCTACATTCGCCATTCCGTTACCTTTATCATATGGGGATCAACGCCGTTTTTGTGATTGACGTCACAACAGTTGCTTTTGGCCTGCACTGGCCGGTTGGCAAAGATTGAACTCGGCGCTGTTTATAACAGAAGCGCGGGATAAAAAGCAATGCAGGAGACCCGCCTAATGCAGTTGCGAAAATTGCAAAATATCCGCACGCACCACCTGACTCAGGGCTTTGATTTCGTCTAGCACCTCATCTGGCACCGTGCCATCAATTTCCACAAGGGCAACGGCCTCGCCGCCAACATCGCGGCGACCAAGGTGGAACGTGGCGATATTCAACCCATGTTGGCCACATAATGATCCCAGATCACCAATAAAACCGGGGCTGTCATAATTGCGAAGATAAAGCAGATTTTGCGGAAAATCGGACTCGACCGCAATCGATTGCACTTCGACAATACGCGGCTTGTTGCCACCAATAAGGGTGCCGGCAATGGTGCGTTCGTCATCTTCATACATGATGGTGACGCGCAGCAATGTTTCATAATCGCATTGCCGGTCATGGCGTATTGTCGAGACCGAAATACCGTTACTTGACGCCACATCTGCGGCATTCACCATATTGACTGATTCCATATTTGGCCCCAGCAACCCGGCCAATGTCGCGGCGGTGATCGGGTCGGCATTCAGTTTGGCGGCGCGGCCATCAAGCTCTATCACAACAGATTTCAAACCGGTCGCGCTTACCTGTCCCAAAAACCCGCCAAGGCGGCTGCCAAGCTCCATATAGGGTTTGAGAACCGGCGCCTCTTCGGCCGAGACCGACGCGATATTCAATGCGTTCGTCAACGCACCGGTGGTCAGATATTCAGCCATCTGTTCAGCCACCTGCACAGCCACTTTTTCCTGTGCCTCGACGGTACTGGCGCCCAGATGCGGCGTCGCCACGACAGCATCGAAATCAAACAGAATATTATCGGTCGCCGGTTCCTGCATAAACACATCAAGCGCCGCACCGGCCACATGGCCAGTTTGCAGCGCCGCCGCCAATGCCAGCTCATCGACAAGACCGCCCCGCGCACAATTGATGATCCGCACGCCTTGTTTTGTTTTGTTAAGCGCGTCCGCACCGATGATATTGCGGGTTGCTGCGGTCATCGGCGTATGAATGCTGATAAAATCAGCCCGCCGCAACAACTCATCAAGATCGACTTTTTCAACGCCCATCCGTTTTGCATTTTCCTCGGACAGATAGGGATCATACCCCACCACCCGCATGCGCAACCCCTGCGCCCGGTCGGCGACGATCGAGCCAATATTTCCACAACCCACAAGGCCAAGACATTTGCCGGTCAATTCAGTCCCCATAAAGCGGGATTTTTCCCATTTTCCGGCTTTCGTCGACTGTGACGCCTGCGGAATTTGGCGGGCCAGTGCCAGCATCATGGCAATCGCATGTTCGGCGGTTGTAACGGCATTGCCATACGGCGTATTCATCACCACCACACCACGCTTGGTGGCGGCGGCGATGTCCACATTATCGACACCGATACCAGCGCGCCCGACAACTTTCAAATTGTCAGCAGCGGCGAGAACCGCCTCGGTGACCTTGGTGGCCGAGCGGATTGCCAACCCGTCATACGCCCCAATGATGGCCTGCAATTCTTCTGCTGACAGGCCTGTTTTGACATCGGCATCAACGCCATGCGCGGCAAACACATCGACTGCATTCTGGCTTAATTTATCGCTTATCAGTACTTTTGGCATCGGGTTTCATTCCTTTTTTTAAAAGGCTAGGTGATCACATCGACCGGTTTGGCCGGGCTAGATATGCTTCAAACCATCATTCATTAGCCCATTTCGGCACGTTGGGCGGCATAGGCCCAATCAATCCAAGGCAGTAATGCTTCAACATCGCTGGCATGAACCATTGGCCCGGCCCAGATCCGCAGGCCAGCCGGGGCATCACGATATGAGCCCAGATCATAGCCAACGCCTTCGGCATCCAGACGCGCTGCCAACGCCGCGGCAAAACCCGCCTTTTGCGCCGCGTCAAGCGCGACAAACCACGGATCAATGATCGACAGAGTCACGCTTGTATTCGATATCGTAGCCGGATGCTCGGCCAGAAAGCCAAATATAGACGATGCATCCACCCACCGGCGGATGGCCGCCAAACACGCCTCTGACCGATCAATCAGGGCTGGCAAACCACCAATTGACTGCGCCCATAATAACGCATCAAGCGCATCTTCGATCACCAGCATTGACGGCGTGTTGATCGTACTGCCATTGAAAATAGACGCGTTGAAGGCGCCATTTTTGGTCAGGCGGAATAATTTTGGAATGGGCCAAGGCGGTGTATAAAGATTCAACCGTTCCACCGCACGTGGCGACAATATCATCACCCCATGCGCGCCCTCACCGCCGATGGCTTTTTGAAAACTAAAGGTCACGACATCTAGCTTTGTCCATGGCAACTGCATGGCAAAACAGGCCGAGGTCGCATCGGCAATCACCAGACCCTCGCGGTCATCAGCAATCCAGTCGCCATCGGGCAGTTTCACGCCGGATGTGGTGCCGTTCCATGTCAGCACAACATCATTGGCAAAATTGACCGCGGCCAGATCGGGCAATTGCCCATAGGGCGCCTGATGCAGGGTGACATCGTCAATCCGCAACTGGCCGACAATATCATTCACCCAATCTTTGCCAAAAGATTCCCAAGCCAACACATCGACGCCGCGCGCACCGAGCATCGACCATAAGGCGATCTCAACAGCACCTGTATCTGATCCCGGCACAATGCCGATCAGGTAATCATCCGGCATCTGTAATAGTTCGCGCGCCAGTTGCATCGTTTCGGTAATTTTTGATTTTGCAGCTTTTGATCGATGTGACCTGCCAAGGACAGCATCGCTGAGAACTGTTGGCGACCAGCCGGGACGTTTGGTTGTCGGCCCAGATGAAAAAAACGGCAAGGCTGGCCGCATGGCCGGCTTGATTGGCGGTGTCATAACATCCTCGCGGTCACATGTTGCCACCCGTTGGGGGGTGACGGCCCGCATCATGCTTCGCAAAAACCCCAATTGATGTCAACCGACCAAAAAATGATCAGGTGAAATATATTACCATGGGTTAATAGACTGTTTTTAAATAATTTTAACCGGACGCCTGTTTGATGCGCAAAATTATTGCATCGATTGTCTGCGTCACAAGCGCGTCACTATCGGCTTCAACCATAACCCGAACCAGAGACTCGGTGCCGGATGGACGCACCAAAATCCGACCCGCGCCATTCATCTCAGCCTCAATAGCGGTCAGATCAGCCTGTAATTTTGTGTCATGCAAAATTTGCGGATCGATGTCCCGCAGATTTTCCAGACGTTGCGGACTGGGCGAAAAACAGTGAAAAAAACTGCTGGCTGGTTGTTCTGCCTGCTGCATCAACGCCAGCATTTGCAGGGCTGCCAGCAGACCATCGCCAGCCCGTGCCAGATGTGTCATCAAAATATGGCCGGACGGTTCACCACCCAGATTATATCCGTCAGCGCGCATCTTTTCCAAAATATACCGGTCGCCAACATTGGTGCGATGCAAGGTCAGACCCGCCTCGCGCAGGCGCATTTCAAGACCGCGATTGCTCATCACCGTGCCAACCACCGCATCACCGCTCAGCGTGCCTTTTTGGTGCAGCGATAGCGCCAACCGCCCCAAAATCTGGTCACCATCAATAATCGCCCCGGTTTCATCAGCCAAAATCAAACGGTCGGCATCACCGTCAAGGCAAATGCCGGCATCTGCCCCATGCTCGATCACCGCAGCGGCCATCATCTGCGGGTATACCGCGCCGCAGCCATCATTAATGTTGAAACCATCCGGGCTTACCGCCAGCGGGATCACCTCGGCGCCAAGCTCGTAAAGCGTATCAGGCGCGGTGCGGTAGGCCGCCCCATTGGCACAATCGACAACGATCTTCAGACCATCCAGACGCATCCGGCCGGGCAAGGTAGATTTGGCAAATTCGACATAACGGCCAATCGAATCCAGCATGCGCCGGGCGCGGCCAAGCTGGTTTGGCTCGGCCAGGGCGATTGAGCCAGCCGCCAGCGCCGAAATTTCGGCCTCGATGGCATCATCAAGCTTATAACCATCCGGGCCAAATAATTTGATGCCATTATCATGGTGCGGGTTATGGCTCGCCGATATCATCACCCCAAGTTCGGCCCGCAAAGACCGCGTTAAATGCGCCACAGCAGGCGTTGGAATAGGCCCAAGCAAGCGACAATCCAGACCGATTGAGGTAAAACCGGCCACCATCGCCGCCTCAATCATATAGCCGGATAATCTTGTATCCTTGCCGATCACGACTTTCGGGCGGGCATGTTTTACCCCCGGGTTACGATCGGCAAACCAGCGACCCGCTGCCAGCGCCAGCCGCACCACGGCTTCGGCAGTCATCGAGCCGGTATTAATACGGGCGCGCACCCCATCAGTCCCAAACAACCCTGCCATAAAAGCCCCTTTTTACACTGACACCGCCACCCATAGCCGCATCGTCGATCCTATTGGTTAATCTAGAATAGCTTGCCACCAGTTCACAAGCGCAGAAACGTTACTCTCGATTCTGCTCTTTGGCCTGTTCGCCGGCCAATGCCTGTTCGACAGCTAATGCCTGGGCGGTTTCTGCCACATCATGGACACGCAGCATTTGCGCCCCTTGTCGATAGGCCGCCATTGCCAGAACCAGTGATCCGGGCAGACGCTGATCAGCCGGTTCACCCTGTGATAATGTGGCGATTGTCGATTTGCGGCTGGCACCAAACAGCAATGGCACACCCAGCCCATGAAACATGGCCAGCCAGTTCACAATTTGCAGATTATGCGCGACGGTCTTGCCAAAGCCGAAACCCGGATCAATTGCAATATGCGATTTGGCTATGCCAGCCGCAATAAGCGCCTGTATGCGATCTTCTAAAAACTGGTAAATCTCGACCGGTGCAAAGCCGTATTCGGGGGCCTGCTGCATGGTCTCGGGCTGGCCTTGCATATGCATGATGATGACCGGAACATTGCTGGCCACCGCCGCTTCCACCGCCCCGTCACCCCGCAAGGCTTCGACATCATTAATAATACCGGCGCCAGCAGCACAGGCGCGGGCCATGACGTCGCCATGGCGTGTATCGATAGAAATCCGCACATTCTGTTGCGCCAGCCCGGTTATCGGCGGTAACACCCGCGCCAATTCCTGATTGCGGGTAATCGGTGCAGCGCCGGGCCTTGTTGACTCACCGCCAACATCAATAATCGATGCGCCGGCCTGCCACATCGTCATGCCGCTGGCCATCGCTTTCGCCGGTGCCAGATGCGCGCCACCATCAGAAAAACTGTCCGGCGTTGTGTTAATCACCCCCATCAGATGCGGCTTTGACATGTCCAGACCGGCAAATTCAGCGCGTGCAGCATAGAGTTGATCAAGCCATGCTGCGGCTTTGTTGCGGTCATCGGCCTGTTCAATGACGGCATCTTCGGACATGCGGGTGATCTGATAGTGATCGTCAGAATTGCGCGTTACCACGTCAAAGTGATGCGCTGTTGCCCATCCGGCGGCAATCGGCACGGCGGCGTCACCAGCGGCACCGATGACCGGCCGCACCCATGTGGGCACAGCAAAAGGCGGCACCATTGGTGCCGCCTGTGTGGTTTTGGTCAATTTAGGTCTGCCCTGCATCTAACGGGTCTTAGGCAGGTTCGCCACCGGGCTTTTTCGGCCGCCCGGTACCCGGCAGGCCAGTGCGTGATTTGCGCACCGGTCCAGGCTTAACCGGGGTGTCGTCTGCGTCTTTGCGAACCAGCGTGCCGCCCTCAACGATGATTTTGATTTCGTCACCATCAAGCGTTTCATATTCAAGCAGCCCCTGTGCCAGCCGTTCCAGCTCAACATTATATTTTTTGAGAATTTTAGTTGCCGCATCATAGGCTTCATCAACAATGCGCCGCACCTCAGCATCAATAATCGAGGCGGTGGCATCAGCCATATTTTTTTGCTGTGACACCGACCGACCCAAAAACACTTCCTGTTCATCTGCACTATAAGCGAGGAATCCCAGCTTGTCGGACATGCCCCATTCGGTCACCATCCGCCGCGCCATATCGGTCGCCATACGAATGTCAGATGAGGCACCGGTTGTGACCTTGTCAACGCCAAAGATCAAATCTTCGGCAATACGACCGCCACAGGCAACCCGCAGATCCGCATAGATTTTGTCACGCGCCAGCGAGATCCGGTCGCCTTCGGGCAACCGCATCACCATGCCCAATGCGCGGCCGCGCGGGATGATCGTTGCCTTGTGGATAGGGTCAGACGCCGGACAATGCAGCGCAACCACAGCGTGACCGGCTTCATGATAGGCTGTCAGGCGTTTTTCTTCATCGGTCATCACCATCGAGCGACGCTCTGATCCCAGCATAACCTTATCTTTGGCTTCTTCGAATTCAGCCATGGAGACGGCGCGACGGCCTTTTCGCGCTGCCAGCAATGCGGCTTCATTCACCAGATTGGCCAGATCAGCACCGGAAAAGCCGGGGGTGCCACGGGCGATAACGCGCGGCTCGACACCCTCGGCGAGAGGCGTCTTGCGCATGTGCACCTTGAGAATTTTTTCGCGGCCCATCACATCCGGGTTCGGCACAACAACCTGACGGTCAAAACGGCCGGGACGCAGCAATGCCGGATCCAGCACATCAGGCCGGTTGGTTGCGGCAATCAGAATCACCCCTTCATTCGCTTCGAAGCCATCCATCTCGACCAGCATCTGGTTGAGCGTTTGTTCGCGCTCGTCATTACCGCCGCCAAGACCAGCGCCGCGATGCCGCCCAACCGCGTCAATTTCATCTATAAAGATGATACATGGGGCATTTTTCTTGCCCTGTTCAAACATATCGCGCACACGGCTGGCACCAACACCAACGAACATCTCAACAAAATCCGAGCCGGAGATGGTAAAGAACGGCACATTGGCCTCGCCAGCAATGGCGCGGGCCAGCAATGTCTTACCGGTACCCGGAGGTCCAACAAGCAACACACCTTTTGGAATTTTGCCGCCAAGTCGCTGAAACTTGCCCGGGTCTTTCAAAAATTCGACAACTTCTTCAAGCTCGGTTTTGGCCTCATCAATGCCAGCAACATCTTCAAAAGTCACGCGCCCCTGATGCTCGGTAAGCAGCTTTGCCCGGGATTTGCCAAAGCCCATTGCGCCGCGCGATCCACCCTGCATCTGTCGCATGAAAAAAATCCAAACAGCTATTAATAACAACATAGGAAACCATGATAATAATACTCCAAATAGTGATGGCATTTTTTCATCAATCGGTGAAGCAGATATGCTTACTCCACTACTAGAAAGTTTTTCAATAAGATTGGGATCATTTGGAGAGTATGTCGAAAACACGGTACCATCAGATAAAATTCCTTTTATATTGTTCGTGTCTACTGAACCTGTTGGTAATAATGGTTATACAAAATATGTAGCTTCTTTATCCTCAGGGCTTAGTGAAAAAGGATTTGCTGCCACTATACAACTTACGTATAATAAAGGAAATGGATATATTCAAGGAACTAACTTTAAAGCTTATTCTTATTTTCTTTCCTCTACATACAATATAAATAAGAAACATAGAGTTTCTGCAACAATAATTGGAGCACCACAAGTTCACAATAGAAGATCTATTCATAATTTTTACGATTCTGTGAGTCTAGCAACCTTTAGATGTCCTGTCAATGACTCATTAGATGATTTATCTAAAGGGATTAAATTTAATCCAGGATGGGGTATGTTGAACGGAGAAGTTTTTTCTTGGAAAAAGAACTTTTACCATAAACCAAAAGCTTTTATTAACCATTACTGGAATTTTTCAGAGTATACTAAACTAAAGACTGCAGCATATTTTTCATTAGGCAATGGGGGTGGAACAGCTGCTAGAGGAAGGGGATTACAAAATGATAATATTGAAGGATTTAGTGGATACGATTCATTTCAAGGTTTTGGAGTTGGCATTCATGACTCTTCAGGACAAGTAATGTTTGATAGTATTGTTGCCTATAATAATGGAGAATATGTAGCTGCTTTTGGTGGATATAATGAGCAAGCAGATACTGTAAGGGACTATCCTGGTGGAAATTCTTTATTGGGAGATGGTTGGATTAGATCTGCATCAATGAATAGACACATTTGGTATGGAATTATTTCCACATTTGAGCATAATTTTAATGAAAACTTAAGCTTTGTTGCAGGTGTTGATGCTAGATATTATGTTGGACAACATTACAGAAAAGTAGAAAATCTACTTGGAAATAATACTTATCTATCTTCAAAAGATCTCAATAATCCAGAAAATTTCATTGATTATGAAACAGGCTCATCGTTTGGTTCTTTTTCTGAGAACTCGCATTTGAGCAATAATACCATTCAATACCACAACGATGGAATTGTTAAATGGCTAGGTGGATTTACTCAAATAGAATATTCTTCGGAAAAATTTTCTGTTTTTTCTTCACTTTCTTTATCTAATCAAGGCTTTAAAAGAGTAGATCATTTTAATTATTTAGACGATGATACTTTGCAGACTACAAACTGGCAAATTTTTAATGGAGGAACCCTAAAGGCTGGTTTAAATTACAATCTTTCCAAAAATATGAGGTTATTTGTTAACGCAGGTTATTTTTCAAAACAACCTATTTTTAACACTATTTTTTTAAGATATAGAAACATAATAAACGAGACAGCAAAAAACCAAACTGTAGAAGCATATGAGATTGGATATAGCTTTTTCAAAGGAGATTTTGATTTGGATCATTGGCAGGACAAGTGTCATGAAGCAATGGATGATGATTTTAATACTCCTGTATTGATTGCCCATTTATTTGATGCCGTGAAGTTCATCAATAGTGTGAAAACTGGCCTACAGTCTATCGATACCATTCAAAAAGAAAGATTAATCAAGATGATGGAATCCTTTTCATTTGATGTTCTAGGGCTTGAAAAACCGCTTAAAAAACCAATCCCCTCCGATCATAAACTCGAACAAACGATTCATCTGTTGATTAAGCTGAGAGATCAGGCGCGTTTGGATAAAAATTTTGCCCTTTCAGATCAAATCCGAGAGGAATTACTTGCCCTTGGAATTGAATTGAAGGATACCAAAGACGGAACTGAGTTTCAATTCGAATAAAACTAATGGTTCGGAAAATTCTTCTAGCGCCATTTTTATTTTTGATTGGAATCTATCAACACTTAATATCTCCCTTGACTCCGCCAAGTTGTCGCTTTACTCCTCGCTGTTCACAATATGCAAAAGAAGCCCTGATCAAACATGGACTTAGGAAAGGCGGACGTATGGCTATGAAGCGTATTGCATCCTGTCATCCAT
>ERZ802822.553-NODE-553-length-25627-cov-10.132838_pt1 | contig 25627 bp, 23 predicted proteins | sample MGYA00345649_ERZ802822 | MGnify/ENA primary metagenome ERZ802822 (study PRJEB30503, sample SAMEA104212359) | marine metagenome | biome: Westerlies Biome; feature: [SRF] surface water layer (ENVO:00010504) within the epipelagic zone...; material: water...
AAAGAATTCTCTTCATCTCAAATAGATATGAGCTATTACGTAAGAGCAATCGAAGAGCCATCTATGCAAATTAATACGCAAGGTGTGCGATGCGAATATGACTCTGAAGGAAATTGTATTAGCGTTGATATATGTACACAGGATTGGAGGAAACCAAGAAATATTGAGACTTGCTCTGCACTTGACGAACCAAGAGCTTGGTCATCACCTATATATATTGAATATAAATAAATTATTTTTTTATAAAAACTCTGCAACTGCATCAATACCATTTTCGCCAGTTCTAATTCGATAGACATTATCCAAATCAGAAACTAATATTTTTCCATCTCCAATTTGTCCTGTTCTGGCAGATTTCATAATAGTTTCAACTATTTTATCACACAGCTCATTTGTAGTAGCAATTTCAATCTTTAGCTTTGTCAGAAAAGCAATATCATATTCTTCTCCTCGATAAGTTTCAGATTGCCCTTTTTGCCTTCCATATCCTCTGGACTCAGTAACTGACATACCTTGGACATTAATTGACTCTAATGCTTTCCTAACATCATATAATTTGAATGGCTTTATAAACGCAGTTATTTTTTTCATATAATCCTCATTAGTTAATGGTTTTGATTTTGGTTTATATAATTATAAATAAAAATTCTTTTAAATAAGAATGACAACTTGGCAAATATGCATTGATCATAAAAAAATTATTTAATAAGAATTTTTGAAAAAATAATAAAATTGTTTAATCAAAAATATCCAGGAAAATTATAAATAATTAATAACTACCACTAATTTTTATACCAAAAATTAGTCATTTAAGTGACAAGTTGGCAGATAATGTAAATTGAGAACAGGTAGCTAATGAAGAATTATAATAATTATTAATTAATTAACGGAGAAAATAATGTTAAAAAAAATCTTACCTTTAACTATTCTTTTTTCATCCCTAGCTTTCTCGTCTGCTTTTGCAGGAGTTGAGGAAGAAACAGCTTATATTTTAAATAGTTTTCTATTTTTAGTATCTGGCTTCTTAGTGATGTTAATGGCTCTTGGCTTTTGTTTGCTTGAGTCTGGAATGGTTACCTCAAAAAGTGTTTCAGCAATTGCTGCAAAAAATATAGGACTATACTCAATTTCAGGGATTATGTTTATGTTAGTTGGTTACAACTTAGCCTATGGTATCCCAGAAGGAGGGTATATTGGAAGTTTTACAATGTGGTCTGACGGCTCCGCGCTATCTGATGGATATTCTGCAAGCTCTGACTGGTTCTTCCAAATGGTTTTCTGTGCAGCTACTGCATCTATTGTTTCTGGAACATTGGCTGAAAGAATTAAAATTTGGCCATTCTTTTTATTCGCAGCAATATTAACTGGTGTAATTTATCCAATCGAAATGGGTTGGCAATGGGGTGGTGGATGGTTGTCTGCTGCTGGCTTTTCTGACTTTGCTGGGTCAACTCTTGTTCATGGTGCTGGTGGGGCTGCTGCTCTTGCAGGCGCAATCGTATTAGGCCCGAGACTTGGAAGATACGACAATGGTAAATTAGTACCATTTGCAAGTTCTTCTATTCCTCTAGCAACTGCAGGTACATTCATACTTTGGTTTGGATGGTTTGGATTCAACGGTGGATCACAACTAGCAATGGGAACATTTGATGATGTCAATGCTGTTGGAACTATCTATATTAATACAAACTTAGCTGCCGCTGGTGGTGTTCTTACTGCCGCAGTAATCACAAGACTGTGGAAAGGTAAAACAGATGTTGTGATGATGTTAAATGGTGCACTAGGTGGTCTAGTGGCTATTACAGCTGAACCACTTGCGCCTACACCAGGTTTAGCAATTATGATCGGTGCTGCTGGTGGTGTGGTAATTGTGTTTGGTACTGAATTACTAAACAATCTAAAAATTGATGACGTCGTTGGCGCGATACCAGTTCACTTATTTGCTGGTATACTTGGTACACTTGTTGTGCCTCTATCTAACGGTGATACTAATTTTGGAGCACAGTTTTTGGGTACAGCATCAGTTTGTATCTTTGTCTTTGTTGTTTCATATATCGTGTGGACGATTATGAATATGACAATTGGCATAAGACTAAGTGATGAAGCTCAAAAAGAAGGTACAGATATTGTTGAAACAGGTGTTACTGCCTACTCAATAAGAGACTAACCCTTCCGTTAATAAAAAAGCAGACCCCTATACTCCCCTTAATTTCTTAGGGGTCTGCTAAGCCCATAAAACATTGCCTTCTCCTATACGTGCCATATTGGCACTGATTAACACAACTTTGTAAAAATTATATATATAATTTAGCCTTAGAAATTAATTAAGGGGAAAAATTATGTTTAATAGAATTGTTTTTTTAACGATATTATCGTCATTGTTATTTGTTCCATCTGCTTTTGCTGAAGTCGATGCTGAGATAGCATATATATTTAATACATTTTCATTTTTAGTATGTGGATTTTTAGTAATGTGGATGGCTGCAGGATTCTGTATGCTTGAGTCTGGATTAGTCACAACTAGAAGTGTCTCTACTATAGCTGCAAAAAATATTGGAAAATTTGCAATTGTTTGTATTGTTTTTTATTTAATAGGGTACAACCTAGGTTATGGAATTCCTGAAGGGGGATATATAGGTACTATAGAGATATGGTCTGACTCATCCTCAATTGAAACAGGATATTCTGATGCTTCAGATTGGTTTTTTCAGGCATTGTTTGTGTGTGCAACCGCATCAATTGTATCTGGTGCAGTTGCTGAACGGATTAAAATTTGGCCCTTCTTTATATTTTCGGCAATATTAGGAGGTGTTATCTACCCGATACAAATGGGTTGGGAATGGGGCGGAGGTTGGTTAGACGCTCTTGGCTTCGCTGACTTTGCTGGATCAACTTTAGTTCATGCGTGTGGTGGTGCAGCAGCACTTGCTGGTATCATTCTCTTAGGACCAAGAATTGGAAGATTTTCTAGCGATGGCAGTCCAGCAAATATGGAACCATTTGCAGCCTCTTCAATTCCATTAGTCACTCTTGGTACATTTATTTTGTGGATGGGTTGGTATGGATTTAATGGAGGCTCTCAACTAGCTCTTGGCTCATTTGAAGACTCAACTGCAATGTCCAGGATCTTTATGAATACCCAACTTGCTGGATGTGGTGGTTGCATAGCTGGTGCAATTATTACAAGAATCATTGGTGGCAAAACTGATATCATTATGATGTTAAATGGAGCTCTAGCTGGATTAGTTTCAATTACAGCAGAGCCATTAATGCCTAGTCCACTGGCGGCAATTTTCATTGGTGCAATTGGCGGAGTAATTATGTATTTCGGTACAAATTTTCTTAACTCTATGAAACTTGATGATGTAGTTGGTGCAATACCAGTTCATATGTTTGCAGGAATTTGGGGAACTTTGGTAGTTCCACTTTCAAACCCAGATGCTTCATATGTTACACAATTTATAGGTGTTGCCTCTGTTATAGCCTTTGTATTTGTCTCGTCTTATATAGTTATTTCTATTATCAAAAGTACTATAGGGCTTCGAATTAGTGAGGATGCAGAGAAAATTGGAACTGATAAAGCTGAAGTGGGAGTAATTGCTTATTCAATAAGAGACTAAGTACTAATTACAATTTACTTTTATGGGCTTGCGAATATCCTCTCGTAAGCCCATTTTTTATTTGGATTATTTTATATTTACTATTAGAGTTCTCCGCTTATGGAAGATCTAAGTCATAAATTTAAAAATAAAAAATCTGGAGTTTATTTTTTTAAATCATCAAGTCCTTTCGAATTTTACCATATCTTAAATAATATTAATCTTGAGCCAAAAGAAGAGATATTTGGTACACTAATATTTCCAGAAAATGCCAAAACCCCTTGCCCACTGGTTATACCAATTCACGGTAGTGCAGGTCTTAGAGGCAACCATCATGATCATATTGTAAATTTGTTAGAAGCAGGGATTGCTGTATTTAGGATTCACAGTTTTGAATCTCGAGGAATAATTTCTATAGTTGAAAATCAAATGGCCGTAACTCTTGCCACTATGATTACAGATGCTTTTCGAGGTCTTTCACTTATATCGCAACACCCAGATATCGATTCAAATAAAATTGGTATTATGGGTTGGAGTCTTGGTGGCAGCACTGCTTTTTATTCAGCATGGAAACCAATAATTAAAGCACTTACTCAAGGAGATGAAAAATTTTCTGCTCATTTACCTCTTTACCCTGGAACACATATTAAGCCAAACATTAATGAATGGTCTGACGCACCAATGCATATTTTGTGCGGTCATGACGACGATTATACTCCAACTAAACTAGTCGAAAAAATATTAGAATATGTTAAACCAGCAAAACCTGACATTGGATTAACAATTTACCCTAATGCTCATCATTCTTTTGATTCTATAGAACCCATCGAATTCATCCCTAATGCGATTAAACTAAAAGAAGAATTTGCTGTAATTAATGAGATAGGTAACCTTATATTCACCACAGATAATAACGAAGTTATAAATATTGACGAAAAAGAAGGTCGCATTAAATTGCTTCAAGAAACATCTGATATCTTAGGAGCCCATGCGGGTGGAAATTGGGAAGCACGAAGACAGTCCCATGCAGATGTAGTTTCTTTTTTTAAGAAACAATTTCTTTCCTAATAAATTTTTTGCCTTTTAAGAGTTGACTCTAAATCTTAGTAGTGCAATAATTAGAACAAAACAAGAACAAAATTGAATTTATACAATGAAATTAACCTTTTATAAAGAGGGGGTTGAATGTGGATTTCCTTCTCCAGCCAGAGATTACACAGAAGGATCAATTGATCTAAACGAAAAATTGATCTTACATCCAAATGCGACATTTATTGTAAGGGCTCGTGGTAAGTCAATGATCAATGCAGGCATCTATCCAGGTGACTTAATTATAGTTGATCGAAGTATAAAACCGATTAATGGATCTGTAGTAGTAGCTGTCCTTGATGGCGAGCTTAGTATTAAAATTTTAGAATTAAAGAAAGACAAAATTACCTTACTTTCAGCTAATCATGATTATTCGAGTGTTCATGTCTCAGAAGAAATGGATCTAATTATTTGGGGTGTGTGCATCCACTCTATTCATAAGCTATATAAAAAATAAAATGAAGAATAAAGTATTTGCATTAATTGATTGTAATGCTTTCTATGTTTCATGTGAAAGAGTTTTTAATCCAAAATTAAATAATCAACCAGTTGTTGCATTGTCAAATAATGATGGTTGTATAATTGCAAGGTCTAAAGAAGCAAAAGCTCTCGGTATAAAAATGGGAGTACCATTATTTAAAGTTAGAGATATCATTAAAAAAGAAAAAGTTCATGTGTTTTCATCTAACTATACACTGTATGGAGATATGTCTCGAAGAGTAATGAATATCATTGCTGAATTTACTAATGATATAGAGATCTATTCTATAGATGAGGCATTTATAGGACTGGATGGTGTGCCAGGTGATATTGAGAAGTATGGTCACAAAATAAGAAAAACTGTATTACAGCATACAGGAATTCCTGTAAGTATTGGTATTGCAAACACAAAAACACTAGCAAAAGTTGCAAATCATATTGCAAAAGATGATATCTCTTTTCTCGGAGTATGCTCATTATTAAAATTTAAGAATATCGATAAACTTTTATCATCTGTTGCAGTAGGTGAAGTTTGGGGAATAGGCAGACAGCTTTCAAAAAAACTAAATATGCATGGTATCTACAATGTGCAGCAATTAAAAAACATTGAAGATTATAGAATTAGAAAAATGATGAGTATTAATGGCCTTAAAACTGTTACAGAGTTAAGAGGGGTATCATGCTTGCCGTTAGAAGAAGTTCGAGCAACTAGAAAAAGCTGCTGTACTTCAAGATCCTTCGGGCGAAGCTTACAGGAATTAGAAGATATTCAGCAGGCAATAGCAATATTTTCACGAAGAGCTGCAGAGCGTATTAGATCTGAAAAACTACTTACGTCAAATATCTCAGTGTTTTTAAGAACTAGTCCATTTGATAAAAAAAATAAGTATTATTTTAATTCATCTTCTATTCACTTATCTGTGCCTACCAATGATACAATTGAAATTGTAAAGGCGGCATCAAGAATAACCAGGCAGATATTTAAACTTGGTTACCTCTATCAAAAAGCAGGAGTTTTACTTTCAGGTTTTTATAATGAAGGAGAAGAGCCAGTAGATTTATTTTCAGCAAATTACAAAATAAGAGATAACTTAATGGAAACTATAGATAGTATTAACAACCGTTTTGGTGGAGATACTATTAAAGTTGCTTCAGAACAACACTTGGGAACATGGACTCAAAAAAAAGAAAAATGTTCTCCAAACTATACTACAAATATAGACACATTATTAGTTGTTGATTAGATATAATCAGAAACTAATCAATATTATCAGACGATCTATAGTTTATATAAAGAGCACCCAAGATCATCAGTAATGCTAGTAACGCGTTAATTTTTATTTGTTCATTTAAAAACAACACACCAGCGAAGAATGCAACAGGAGGTATCATAAAATTAATTAATGATAAAAAAACAGGCCCCTTAAGCTCGATGATTTTAAAAAATAAAATACTTGCAATAGCAGTTCCAAAGACACCTTGAATTATAATTGCCAAGATTGCCTCATTAGTAAAATTAACTAGGTAGAACGGCTCATAAAAAAAAGCAAAAGGAGTAATAAAAAAAAGACTGCCAATAGAAACACCGGTTGCCATTGCAGACGCGTCTATTTTTGGCGCTAGCTTGGATAGTACAGCATTTGTTCCATAACAGAAGGCTGCTATTAAAACTAAAATTTGACTTATAAATTCAATTTTATTACTACCACCTAAAGCCAAAAGATTTTTTGGACCAAATAAAACAATCAAGCCTAAAAATGCAATAACAAATGCAAGGATTTTTGTTCTATTAATTACCTCATCTTTTAAAATTAGAGCTGATAAGCTCAGTGTAATAAGAGGCATAGGCGACATTAATAATCCAGCAAGTCCAGAATCAATGTAAATTTCTGCTGAGGAAATTAAAAAAAATGGAAGCGCTAAGCCTAAAAAACCTAAAATTAAATAAAACAACACATTGTACTTTGATAGGGGCAATTTTTTCCCAGTACTTCGCAAGTAAGTTGATAAAACTAATGCAGCTAACAGAAGTCTAAAAAAAACATTATTTGTAGCGCCAACATCTTCAACACTGATTTTTATAAAGATAAAGTTAACTCCCCAAATTATTGCTAATGTAATGAGACATAGCCAACTTAATAAATCTGGTTTAAATAGAGGTTTCATTTGGGACTTGTGAAAGGTATGATTAATATTAAATGAAGTAAACGTAAAATATGAGATTTATTTTATTAATTTTTTTATCAACGGTATTTCTTGTAAACTGTGCAAGCAAACCACCGCAGCAACAAGAAAATATTTGTACAATCTTTAAAGAGAAGTCTTCTTGGTACAGACTTGCTAATAGATCAGAGGAAAAATGGGGCGCTCCTATACACGTTCAAATGTCAATCCTTAGACAGGAATCTGCTTTTCAAAATAGAGCAAAACCAGAAAGAACAAAATTACTTGGAATTGTTCCTTGGAAAAGAAAAACCAGTGCATTCGGTTACACACAGGCAGTTGATGGGACATGGGACTGGTATAAGAAAGAAACAAAAAATCCATTAGCATCGAGAGTTAATTTTGCAGATGCCGTAGACTTCACTGGATGGTATATTAATAAAACAAATAAAATAAATGGAATTAAAAAAACTGACGCCTATAATCAGTACTTAGCTTATCATGAAGGCCATGGAGGATATAAATCTAAATCTTATAAAGACAAAGACTGGCTAGTAGCAACTGCAACTAAAGTTAACAGCCGAGCAAAAAAATATCAGCAGCAGCTTGATCAATGCAGAAGCCAGTTTAATAAAAAAATATTTGGTATTTTTTAGTAAATAATGAACAAAATTAATCCAATAGCGATAACGATGGGAGATCCATCTGGAATAGGCACTGAAATCACACTTAAAGCCTGGAAAAGTGGAAAAATAAAGCAGCCATTTTTCTTAATCCATGACTTAGAATTTGTAAATTCAGTAGCTAGAAAAATGAAAATTGATATTCCCCTTATTAGAATAGAAGATCCTTCACAAGCACACAACTTATATAAAAAATCGCTTCCTATATATCAATTAAGTTCAATTAAAAAAACACAACTTGGAAAGCCAAAAAAGCAAAATGCAAAATTGATAATTGAGTCAATTAACTTAGCATTAAACTTTGTCAAAAAAAATAAAGCATCAGCTATTGTAACAAATCCAATAGCAAAAAATATTATAAATTATCATGTTAAAAACTTTAGAGGACATACAGAATACTTAGCAGCAAAAACTCGATCAAAGAATTTTTCTATGATGCTCATCAATAAAAAAATAAAAGTAATTCCTCTGACTATTCATATCGCTCTGAAAGATGTAAGCAAATCAATAAACAAAAAAAATCTAAGTGAAGCTTTAAAATCAATTAAAAAATCATTAAAGGAAGACTTTAAAATAAAAAGACCAAAGATTTTAGTTACTGGATTAAATCCTCATTCAGGAGAAGATGGCCAAATTGGACAAGAAGAAAAAAAAATTATTGAACCTACGATAAATAATTTAAGAAAAAATATGCATGTTTATGGTCCAATATCAGCAGATACTGCGTTTACTCAAAAAAATTTAAAAACTTACGATGCAGTATTGTGCATGTATCATGATCAAGCTTTAATTCCTGTTAAAACAATAGATTTTTATAATACCATAAATTTTACTGCAGGTTTAAATATAATAAGAACTAGTCCAGATCATGGTACAGGATTTGATATCGCTTCGAAATTTATAGCAAATGAGAATAGTTTAGTTGAAGCAATAAAGATGGCAGAACAAATAGTAAAAAATCGTAATTCTATAAAATAAATAACTATCTATTAAGTTTCCTATTTTCAACAGCGTCATTGAAGTGTGAAAAAAGCTTTTTAGAAAACTCATCAGAACTAACACTTGTTTCAGGATGCCACTGTACTGCATGAAAAAATCCATTGTAATTTTCAAGTGATATAGCCTCAACTGTATCGTCCTTAGCTACGGCTTCAACAAACAAAGATTTACCAAGTTGATCAATACCTTGGGTGTGAAGAGAATTTACTTCAAGCGTATTAACTTCAGCAATTTTTTCTAATTTACCATTAGCAGTAAGGTAAACTTCGTGCTGCTTATCATACTGATTTTCAACATCACTATCTTTTGAAGCTCTATGATCCATCCGACCAGGTACATCATGAATATCTGCATGTAATGAACCACCCATAGCTACATTAATTTCTTGAAAACCTCTACATATCCCTAACATTGGAATTTCTTTATTAAATATGTGGTCAATTAGAGGTAAAACAGTTCGATCTCTAGCCAAGTCAGTTGGTTCTACTAACTTATCTTTATCATAAAATCCTGGATGAACGTTTGATAAGCTTCCAGTCAGCAATACACCATCAACACTATCAAGTATTTTTTTATAATTATTAATCTCTGGTAATGCTGGCAATAATATTGGCGCACAATTAGTAGCAGTTGCTAAAGCATTGATATAGTTTGCACCTGATCCATGGTAGATCCTTTTATCTTCTGGCTTAGTAATTATATCAGCAAAAAGGGCAACTATTGGCTTAGTAGGTGTATACATTTTTAATTTTATTTACTTCATTTTTACAATATATATCATATATAGCTTATATATATGGTCTTTAACATAAAAAATAATTCTGAAAACTATAAACAGGAAATGTCATGGAGTGACCCTCTTGTTAGCGAAGATCAGATTACTTCTGATGAAAAGATGATTCAATCATCTGTAAAAAAATATTGTCAAGATAAGCTCATGCCAAGAATTGTTGAGGAGAATAGGCATGAAAAGTTTAATCCTGAAATTATTAAAGAAATGGGTGAGCTAGGAATTTTAGGACCTATGATTGATGGTTATGGCTGTGCAGGGAGTAATTATGTAACTTATGGTTTAATTACTAGAGAAATTGAAAGGGTAGATAGTGGTTATCGCTCTATGATGTCAGTTCAATCCAGCTTAGTAATGCTTCCAATACATAGATATGGATCAGAAGAACAGAAAAATTTCTATTTACCAAAGCTTGCTAAAGGTGAACTGATGGGAAGCTTCGGGCTTACGGAGCCAGACGCTGGTAGTGATCCAAATTCAATGAAAACAACTGCAAAAAAAGTTTCTGACGGATATATACTAAACGGAACAAAAACATGGATTAGCAATTCTCCTGTTGCAGATGTTTTAATAGTTTGGGCCAAAGATGAGAATGGAAAAATACTAGGGTTTATAATTGATAGAGGTACAAAGGGATTATCGACACCAAAGATTGAAGGAAAACTATCTTTAAGAGCTTCTGTGACTGGTCAAATAGTTTTAGAAGATGTTTTGTGTCCTCACGAAAAAGTGCTTCCAAATGTAATTGGTTTAAAAGGACCATTTAGTTGTTTGAATAGTGCGCGATATGGTATCGCTTGGGGAGTGTTAGGAGCTGCTGAGTTTTGTTATGCGACTGCAAGACAATATGCATTAGACCGTATTATGTTCAATAAACCAATCGCTGCAACTCAATTAGTTCAATCGAAACTAGTAGATATGCAAACTGAAATTGCACTTGGCTTACAAGCAGTAATTAAAGTAGGAAGACTAATGGATAGTGGAAACACTAATACTGATATGGTTAGTTTAATTAAAAGAAACAATTGTTCAAAAGCACTTGATATTGCTAGGGTGTCGAGAGATATTTTGGGTGGAAATGGAATTTCTGATGAATATCATGTTATGCGTCACATGATGAATTTAGAAACTGTAAAGACTTATGAAGGTACTCATGATGTTCATACGTTAATTTTAGGAAAATCAATTACAGGAATACAGGCATTTAAATAATTATGGCAATACTCAATAGAACAACTAAACAATGGCAAAAAATAGATTCAGCACATCATTTACATCCATTTACAGATTATAAATCACTTGCTGAAGAGGGTAGTATTATTATCTCTAAAGCAGATGGAGTCCATTTAACTAATAGCGACGGAAAACAATTATTAGATGCTATGTCAGGATTATGGTGTGTAAATATTGGCTACGGTCGTAAATCAATGGCCGATGTTGCATACCAACAAATGCAAGAACTGCCATACTATAATAGTTTTTTTAAAACAGCTAATGTGCCATCAATTGAACTTTCCAGACAACTAGCAGAAATTACCCCACAAGATTTAAACTATGCATTTTTCTCTTCAAGTGGATCAGAAGCAAATGACACAGTTGTAAGAATGATAAAAAGATATTGGGATTTAAAAAATCAGCCAACTAAAAAAACTTTTATAAGCCGAGAGTATGCATATCATGGCAGTACTATGATTGGCGTCAGTCTTGGAGGAATGACAGGTATGCATGATCAAGGCGGTTTATTACCAGGCTTCAGCCATATTATGCCACCATATTGGTATAAGTATGGAGAAGAGATGAGTCATCAAGAGTTTGGTCTTTATGCCGCAAACAAATTAGAGGAAAGAATTTTAGAACTTGGTGCAGAAAATATTGCTGCTTTTATTGGTGAGCCTATCCAAGGTGCTGGAGGTGTTATCATACCACCAGATAATTATTGGCCGAGAATTCAAGAAATATGCAAAAAATATGACATACTTTTAGTAGTTGATGAGGTTATATGTGGGTTTGGAAGAACTGGTAATTGGTTTGGCTCTGATACTTACAATATAAAACCTGATATTATTACTATGGCTAAAGGCATCAGCTCAGGTTACATCCCACTTTCAGGTATAATGGTTGGTTCAAGAGTATCAGATGTCATGATTAATGAAGGTGGTGAATTTTATCATGGTTATACCTATTCAGGACATCCAGTAGCGTGTGCAGTAGCAATTGAAAACTTAAAGATTATAAAAGAAGAGAATTTAATTGAGCACTCAGCAAAAACATCAATTTATTTAAATGAAAGAATGCAAGAAATTGCTGAACATCCACTTGTAGGTGAAGTAAGAATGAAAAGCTTAATAGGTGCTGTGGAGTTGGTCGAAGATAAATCAAGTAGGAAAATGTTTGAGGATACAGGATCAGTTGGAACTATTTGCAGAGATTACTGTATACAAAACGGTTTAGTTATGAGGGCTGTGAGAGACGGGATGATTTTTTGCCCACCACTAATTTTTACTAATGAAAATGTTGACGAATTAGTTGATAAATTAAAAAAATCTCTGGACCAAACTCATAGTCATATTTCTAAATCATAACTGTAGAATTCTTGGTCTCTAATGTAACCAAGAGATTCATATAAAGATTGTCCAGGTATATTTGCTTTATTAGTAGATAACTCAATTGAACCAAAATCATTTTCAATAGCATAATTTTTGGCAGCATTCATCAATGATTTAGCAAGTCCTTTTTTTCTATATTCTTCTCTGATAAACAAGTCATAAAGAACAATTTTCTTTCTTACATTTACAGAGTCAAATGTAGGATATAACTGAGTGAAACCTAAACATTTATCACCATCTTCAATATAAAATATTATTGACTCTTTTTGATCTAATCTCTCTCTAATATATTTTATTGCTACGTCTATATTAGATTTTTGGTTATAAAAAACTCTATATAAATTAAAAACTTCTCCTATAATTTCAGCTTTATCTGCTGTTGCTTGTTTTATATCTTTTGACATTTGCTATCTTTTGATTGTTCGGTAAACAGAGATTAGTAAAAAAATGAATGTGAAAGTAGTAATTGTATAAATAAATCCCATAGGTCCAATTATATCCATCACTCTTCCTCCAATTAGTGGTCCTATTAAAGAACCACATTCAAAAATCATAACAAGTATAGCCGTTGCACCAGCAACTTGTGAAGCATTATATCTTTCTCCTAACATCGTTAGTGAAATTGCAAATATTCCACTTGCAGCCCCTCCCCACATAAAGCAACTTACAGCCATTACATAATAATTTTCTAAAAAGAATGCAAAAATAATTGGACATATAAAAGTTATTAAAACTGCTACATTCATTAGAAGTCTTTTATTTAATTTATCCAATAAAACCCCAATAATTGGTTGCCACATAACACCACCCACAAGTGTGATAGTCACATATTGCAAAGCTAGATCTTGAGAAAAATTGTTTTTGATCATGAATATAGGAAAAAAAGAGACAAACATGACGTCATCTAATCCACACAAGAGTGCTGCTCCAAATATAGTTGGTGCGGCAATAATAGCAGCAAATACTGGTAAAGATTTCTTTTCAGGCAATACAGGATCTTCAACATTAATAGTTATAAGAGGAATGACCGCTAAGAAAGATAAGCTTGAGATTACAATAAATGGTAACCAACCTTCAATACCAGTTAAAGATATAACCATAGGCCCAATTGCAAACCCGATAACAAAAACAGTATTATATATCGTAACAATTTTTCCTCTATTACTATCATCAGCCATAGATAGCATCCAAGTATCAAAAGCGTTCCATGCCAACGCACCAGCAAAACCGATGAGAAAGCGAATGAAAAACCAAGCTGTTAAGCTCTCAAAAATAGGAAAAGTGAAATACAAAAGTATCGTGAAAATTTGAGCAATCACTATTGAACGAGCTAAACCTATCTTATGAATTATCAAAGGAGTAATTCTTACAAATAGGATAACAGCTAAAGGTTGGGCAACAACATTTAAACCAATTTGTGTATTTGAGTATCCTCTTGACTCAAGTATGAGTGATAATAATGGTATTAAAGTTCCTAGTTTAATTCCAATAATTAATGCACATAAAAAAAGAACAAGATAAGTTTTATACTGATTTCCTAGAAAGGATTGTATCGAAGTACTCATTTAAATTTAGCTTCATTTGGATAAATACTTCTGAAGTATTTCACTATTAAATTTTTACAAAACTCATTAGTGTAAATTTTTGGATCAAATAAAATTCTTTGCCATAATCCATCAACCATTGAATGATAAGTTTCGCTAATCTCAACAGATGTTAAAGATCTTTGATCTGTTTTTTTGTTGATTTGATCCACTAGCTTTTTAGTTTGGCTTGAATATATTTCATCCTGCATTTGGCAAACAGAAAGGTATGACGGTCTAAATTTTACCTCACTATAGAATGCAACCCAAACTGATATTTTATTTCGATTGGCAATTTTTTTACTAAAATCGTTTTCAAAAATTCTGAGTAATCTATCAATGGGATCTAAGTTTTGATCCTCAAATATTTTTTGCCATGATTTTTTGTATTCATCAGATAAAAATTGAAGAGAACTTAATAATAAGTTTTCCTTAGATTTAAATCTAAAATTAGCATAGCCTTGAGACACCTTAGCTTTTTGAGCAACGTGTGAAATTGTAGTGTCTGCGAGTCCTCTTTCGGCAATGGTTTCTATTGTGGCTTCAATTAGTTTCTGATGATTTATAGATATTTCACTATTTTTGTCATTTATCGTTAATACCTTTTTTGAGCTTGCTGTCATAATATCAGCACTAAGAATATACAAAGTTTACAATCAAAGATAGTTTTGTATTGAATAATCATTCAATATTGTTATCATAAGCCTAAATTTCTATAAGTTTTATGCCAAAAAATACACATGATATAATTGTTGTTGGAGCAGGCCACAATGGGTTAACAGCTGCAAGTTATATGGCTAAAGCTGGTCTTGATGTTCTTGTGTTGGAAAAGAATGAGTGGATTGGTGGAGCAGCGGTAAGTAGAGAATTATACCCAGGGTGGAAATATTCAAATTGTTCTTATGTTTGTAGCCTTCTTCGACCAGAAATTATGCGAGATTTAGAACTTTACAAATATGGTTTGCAAATCATTCCTTATGAAGGAAGTGCTACCATGATGAGAAATGGTGATTATTATGCTCACTACCACGACCATGATATGACAATTAATGCTATCAGACGTCATTCTCACAAAGATGCAGAAGCCTATGAGCGATACAGCAGAGATGTACTGAGACAATGTAAGATTATTAAACCATTATTGAAAATGACTCCTCCTGACTTAACGTCATTTAAACCAAAAGATATTTTTGGCGCATTGGAATTTGCAAAACATTTTGCAGCTAAGGATGAACTGGGTGGATTAAGCGAAAAAGAAATTTATGATACAATACGTTTTTATACAATGAGTATAAGAGATTATCTTGATGAGTATTTTGAAAGTGAAATTACAAAAGCACACTTAGCTGGAAGTGCAATTATTGGTACTGCTTTGGGACCATGTTCGCCGGGATCAGCCTATGTTCTTCTTCATCACTATATGGGTGAGGTTGATGGGTCAGTTGGTTCATGGGGTTACTCACGCGGAGGCATGGGTTCAATTACAAAAGCGATGATGGGATGTTTAGAAGATCATGGTGGAGAAGTTAAGCCTAATAGTGAAGTTAGTAATGTTATTGTAAAAAATGGAAGGGCAATTGGTGTAGCTACTACAAATGGTAATGAATACTACGCAAAAAAAATTGTTTCGAATTTAGATGCTAAAAGAACTTTTTTAAAAATTACAGAGGAAAAAGTTCTCCCTGGAGAATTTGTTGAAAGAATTAAAAATTTTAAAATTCGTGGTTCATCTGGAAAGTTAAATATAGCTTTGGATGGTTTGCCTGATTTTCCATGCATACCAGAAGGTGACCCAGGTGGGGGCGGAGATATGCACTTTACTGAAACAATTGAAGAGATGGAAGGTGCATATGATGATTGGAAAAGAGGCCAGTGGTCTAGAAATCCTTATGTTGATATGTGTATTCCATCAAAAAGTGATCCTACAATGGCAGCTCCAGGCAAACATTACATGTCAGTATTTATTCAATACGTTCCATTTAATCTGGCTAATGGAGGATGGAATGAAGAGAGAAAACAAGAGTTTGGTAGACACATAGTAGACTGTATTTCAGAGTTTTCTCCAAATTTCAAAGATTTAATCAATCACTACGAAGTCAGAACTCCAAAAGACTTAGACAGCGAAGTAGGCTTAACTGAAGGAAATATCTTTCAAGGAGAGCTCACAATGGATCAGCTTATGTTTAATCGCCCAGTTCCTGGTTATGCTCAATATCGTACACCTCTTAAGAATATGTATATATGTAGCTCATCAACTCATCCTGGTGGAGGTGTTATGGGTGCGCCTGGAGCAAATGCAGCAAGAGAAGTTTTGATAGACATGAAGATACCTCAAAAAGGAAACTATTATTAATGTCGGAAAAAAAATATGACGCCATCATAATTGGTGGAGGACATAATGGACTTGTGTGCGCAAATATTATTGCCAAAAAAAATAAAAAAGTTTTGATTTGTGAAGCCCGGGAAACATGTGGTGGCTTAGCAAATCATGAAATAATAAATTATATACCTTCAATACCCAATAGCGTTACGCAGTCTATTGGTGGATTGAATCTTCAATATAACCCGAAAGGCTCTATCGCGCTTTCTGAGTCTGGCAGACACATTCGACTTATAGGCAATCAGCATATTGATCATGCAACGATTTCAAATTTTTCTACTCAAGATGCTGATCGATATCTTGAATTTGATAATAAAATGACACAGTTCTCAAAAACACTTGGGGGATTTATGATGGATTCACCCCCACGAGTTATGAATAATAGTTTTTCTGATTACCTAAAACTTTTTAAATTAGGATTTAATGTAAGAATGATGGGTAAGAAAAGATTTAATGAATTCGCAAGAATGATAGGGTTAAATATTGCTGATGAGCTTGAAGATAATTTTGAAAGTGCCCTGCTTCAAGGGCTTATAGCTCATGATGCAGTATTAGGATCAAACTTAGGCCCAAGATCCCCGGGATCGTTGATTAACCTATTATATAGAATGGCTATCCATGGCAATTCTCTTTTTGGTGGTATCTACGAAATAGAAGGAGGATCAAATAAATTTATCTCAGTTCTTCTTGATAAATGTAGTAAAAATAATGTTGAAATAAAAACCTCAGCATCAGTAAAAAATTGCTTAATTGAAAATGATAGAGCCATTGGAGTCGAGCTTCATAACGGTGAAAAAGTTTTTGGAAAAACTATTATTTCTAATGCTGATCCGCGTTCAACTTATTCAAGTCTTCTTGGTTCGCAGAATCTTGATACGGATGTGAAAAGAAGAATTAAACATCATAGATCAAAAGGTCGCGTTGCAAAACTCTCGCTTAAGTTAAATAAGATTCCAGAATTTAATGAATGTAATAATGATGATTTAAACAGCCGCATGGTAATATCCCCATCAATTGATTACATTGAAGAAAATTTTAACCCGAGTAAATTTGATAAATTATCTTCAGAGCCAGTTCTTGAAATATGTTTAAAGAATAATAATGAAAATCCATCTCTAGATATTCAAGTTCAGTATGCACCATATAAAGCCCATGGAGGCTGGGAAAATATTAAAGATGATTATGTTAACTCAATAATTAAAATAATATCAAAATATGCAAACAATATTGAAAACTGCATTGACAGTAAAATACTCATTACCCCTGATGATATAGAAAAGAATTACCATGTGTCGGGAGGTCATTGGCATCATGGTGAAATTCAAATAGATCAACTATTTATGCTTCGGCCTATCCCAGGAGCGGCTCAATATAAAACTCACTTAGATGGTTTATACATGTGTGGTGCGGGCACGCATCCTGGCGGTGGAATGCATGGAATTTCAGGAAAAAATGCTGCAAAAGTAGTCTTAGGAGATTTGTAGATGGCTATTGATTTAAGATATTCTGCACTTAAGAAAACCCCATTCCATTCACGAACAAGTTTAGCTTCACGTACAAACCATTGGTATACTTGGAATGGTTTTACGGTTCCTACTGAGTATTCAACAGTTGAGCTTGAATACACTGCCGCGAGAAATGGCACTTCTGTTATGGATTTAACCCCAATGGGTAAATATGAAATCACTGGAGAGGAAGCACATGCTTTTTCTGATTACCTAGTAACTAGAGATTTATCAGAAATGAAAGATAATACTGTTGCATATATTATATGGTGTAATGAAGATGGTAAAGTGATTGATGATGGCACAATATTTAAATACTCATCCAATAAATTTATGCTTTGTTGTGCTGTTAAAATTTACAACTGGTTAAATGACTCAGCTGAAGGCTTCAATGTTAAAATTGAGGATGTAACCGATACAATCGCAGCACTATCTTTACAAGGTCCAACATCTTGCTCTACCTTAAAGAATTATGGTGCGATAGGATTAGAGTCTTTAGCACCTTTTGAAATGAAAGAGTTTAATATTGATGGCAATAATGTTCTAATATCTCGAACAGGCTTTACTGGTGATTTAGGCTATGAGTTATGGATTGATCCAAAAAATGCTGAGGCTACTTGGGATGCTATTTTCGATGCGGGTAAACATCTAAAAATCAGACCCTTTGGAATGAATGCACTTGAAATGACAAGAATTGAAGCTGGATTTATTCAAACTAATACAGACTTTATGGCAGCAGAGGATGCATTAAGACCAGTAAGAATGAGATCACCTTATGAAATAGGTATGGGATGGTTAGTTCATTTCAAGAAAAAAAATTACTTCATTGGCAAGAAAGCGCTTAAAAAAGAAAAAGAGATGGGCTCAACTGAAAGATGTTTAGTTGGTTTAGATATTGATGGAGATAAGCCTGCTCACGGTTCAGTTATTTATAATTCAAAAAAAGAAGATATTGGAATAGTGACAGCAGCAATGTGGAGTCCAACAATGAAAAGAAATGTAGCGCTTGCCTCCTTGAGACGACCATATGGAATAAAAATTAAAGATAACATTTTTGCTGAAATTTATCATCCTGAAGAAATTGAGTATCGAAAAATTTGGGCAAAATGCAAGGTTGTTAAAAGACAGTTTTATAGCCCTGAAAGAAGGAATAAAGTTCCTGCTGATCTATATGAATAGCCAAAAATTGATTATTTTTCTTTAATTCAATTATTGAATAGCTATTCAATTTCAGCTATAATGATATATGCCTAAATCAACACCACAAATACCATCTAAAGACCTACTTAATACGCTAGATGATAGGATCCTGCATCCTTGGCAGTATCTAGAATATAGAGGCGAGGATGATCGTACGTTTATTGAAAAATCAAATGGAATCTATTTATACGATAAAACTGGAAAAAAATTAATAGACGGTCCCGGTGGGATGTGGAATGTTAATGTTGGTCATGGGGTGAAAGAAATTGCAGATGCAGTTTATGAGCAGATTACAAAAATGCCTTATGCAAGTCCATTCACTGAATCTACAGAGATAGCTCATAACTATGCAGCACGACTAGTTAAATATGCTCCTGGTGATTTAAAACGAGTTTTCTTTACATCAGGTGGTTCCTCGGCAGTGGACTCCGCCTTACGCTTTGTTATGTTTTATAATAATGTGTGTGGACGAAGAGAAAAAAAACAAATTATTTCAAGACATGACGGATATCATGGAAGCACATTTTTAGGTGCTTCATGTTCAGGTAAGGAAAGAGATAAGAATAATTTTGATTTTGCAACTAATATTGTTCACCATATATCTTCTCCAAATCCATTTCGCAAACCAGATGATTTAACTGATGTCGAGTTTTGTGATTTAAAGGTTAAAGAACTGGAAGATAAGATATTAGAGCTAGGGCCTGATAAAGTTGCTGCATTTATTGCAGAACCAATTCTTGCTTCAGGTGGAGTTATTGTCCCGCCAAAAGGTTATCATAAAAAAACCCATGCAGTTTGTAAAAAGTATGATGTGCTTTATATTTCAGATGAGATTGTTACAGGGTTTGGAAGATTGGGTCATATATTTGCTTCAGAAAACTACTTTGATTTCACGCCTGATATAATTTTACTAGCCAAAGGAATTACATCTGGATATGTCCCGTGTGGCGCTGTTGTGATTTCAGAAAAATTAATGTCTCAATTAGATAATAAAGAAAAAGTGATTTTTTCTAACGGTTTCACGGACTCAGGCCATCCTGTAAGTATGGCTGCTGCTAGCGCAACACTAGATTATATGGAAAAAACTAACCTCTTAGATCATGTAAAAGAAGTAGGTCCATACTTTCAAAGTAGATTAAGAGAATTGACTGACCTTCCAATCGTTGGTGAAGTCAGAGGAGAAGGTCTAATGGCGGCAGTAGAATGTGTAGGAAATAAAGATAAGAAAGATCCACTAAATTTGTCCTATGAGATTGGTTCAAGAATAAATGAACATTGCCAACAACTTGGACTAATTGTAAGACCGCTATTTAGTACTTGTGTAATGTCACCATCTCTAATTATTACTAAAGAGCAGATAGATGACTTGGTGACTATTCTGAGAAAAGGTATTGAAAATGCCACTGATGATATAAAAAAAGAAGGTCTTTGGTCATCAAGTTCAAATTAATGAATTCATTTAGCCAATACAAAGAAAGCTATCAAGAAGGCAAAACGCTTCCACAAGATTTCTACACAGATGAAAGTATTTTTACTGATGAGATGAAGGCTATTTATTTCAAACAATGGTTAATGGTCGATCACGTTACGCGAATAAAAAATCCTGGGGACTATTTTGTTTTTGAAGCTGAAAAAGAATCAATAATTATTATTCGCGGTAGAGATAATGAAGTTAGAGCTTTTTATAATGTGTGCACCCATCGTGGTTCAAGAATTTGTTTAGATGAAGAGGGGTCAAAAAAACTTCTAGTTTGCCCTTATCACGCATGGAGCTTTTCATCAGAGGGTGAGCTTAAATCAGCGCGTCATATGCCCGATGACTTTAACAAAAGTGAAAACGGATTAAGAGAATGCCATCTAAAAATTTTTGAAGGAATGATTTTTATAAATCTTTCTATGGAATCACCCATGGATTTTGATGAATTTATTTTACCATTAAAAGAAATACTAAATTTTCATAATACGGGAAAATCTAAAATTGCTGCTCGTAAGAAATACCCAACAAAAGCAAACTTCAAATTAGTATTAGAAAACTTTCAAGAGTGTTATCATTGTGGTCCTGCTCACCCTGAATTTAGTTCAATTCACGAAAAAGATTGGGTATTCACAATGGGAGCAGGATTAGGAACTGCACCTCAAGAAGATACTGATGAATATTTAGAAAAAATTAGACCCTGGGTTGAAGAATGCAGGAAAAAAGGCATACCTTCAGATACCTACCTTGAAACAGAGGAAGGTTTAAAGCAAGGTTTAAACAGGTATTTTGATCGTACACCAATCGGGAACGGCCATCTGTCTCAGACCAAAGATGGCAAACCAGCTTCAAAATTGATGGGTAAATTTAAAGACTTTGATGGTGGGTTATCACAGGTAAGTTTTAATCCTTTTGGCTGCTGTTATTTTACTAACGATTTTGGTGTTATGTTTATTTTTAAGCCTAATGCAATTCTAGAATCTGAAGTTGAACTTATCTGGTTAGTAAATGAAGATGCGATAGAGGATAAAGATTATAAAGCAGATGATATTACTTTTATTTGGGATATCACAACTCAAGAGGATACGACTATTATAGAAAATAATCAGAAAGGTGTTCTTTCTCACTCCTTTGTCCCAGGGGTTTTATCTGAAAATGAATCTGCAGTTACATATTTTTATGATTGGTATTTTACCAATATGCAGTTACCATAATTCTAGAATAGTCTTATGAAGCAATTGTATGATAAAGCGATCTATGACTTTAGTACGCCTATTAAAAGTTATTGGGAAGAAGTAAGTCACTTTGATCAAGGCCGATTTCCAAAACTAGTTGGTGATCATTCATGTGATGTTTGTGTTATTGGTGGTGGCTTCACAGGAATTAGCACTGCCTATCATATCGCAAAAAAATATGGAGGAGATGTAAGGCTTCTTGAAGCTGGTCATTTTGGATTTGCAAGTAGCGGCAGAAATGCTGGCTTTTGTTGTCTTCCAGCAACTAAATTATCAATTAATCAACTAATCAAAAAATTTGGTATGGATGAAACTAAAAAGTTTTTTGCATCTCAAATTGAAGGAGTCGATCTTCTTGCCTCTTTAATAGCTGATAATAATATCGAGTGTGAAAAAATAGGTACAGGCAATCTCGATGTTGCTCACCATCCAAGTAGTAGTGAGGAATTGAAAGAGTGGGGAAATGATTTACAAAAACATTTTGGCATTAACACAAAATGGATTCCAAAAGAAGAGTTTGATGAAATTGGCCATCAATCCACGGAACAATTTGGTGCAGTATTTACCGAAGCTGGATTTGCAATGAACCCAATGGCATTTTTAAATGGATTTGCTAATGCCACAGTTGACGCTGGAGCTCAACTTCATTCTCACTCAAGAGTAAAAAAGTGGGAGAGAAATGGTAAACATAAGCTAATAACTGAAGAAGGATCTTTAACTTGTGACAAGGTTGTTGTTGCGACTAATGGATATACCGATGAGTCATTGCATCCAAGTTTTGCTAATAGGATGGTTCCAGTCTTATCAAATATTATTGTTACAAGAGAAATGAGTGAAGATGAATTTAAGATGCAAAATTATAAAACACTAAATCCAATTTGTAACTCAAGAGAGATTTTGTATTATTACAGAAGAATGCCATCTAATAGAATGCTTTTTGGAACTCGTGGTGATACTTTTGGGGACGAAAAAAGTGCCTTAAAAATGAGAGGGATAATGACTAATCAATTTCGAGGAGTATTCCCTAATTGGAATGACATCGATATTGAATATTACTGGAGAGGCACAGTTGTAATGAACCGAGATCTTGTACCAGCATTTGGGAATCTTGAAAATGACAAGTCTGTATTTTTTTCCTATGGTTATCATGCTAACGGCAACAATACGACTGTTTATTGTGGCAAGAAACTAGCAGAAATGATTTATGAATCTAATAGCGGTGAAACAAATATTTCAAAAGTGTACCAAGGCTTATCACCAAAAATACCTTTCGGGTTTTTAAGGTTATGGTATCTTAGAATTTACCTATGGTATTCTAATTTTACAGATAAAAGTAAAAAAGAAATTTAAATTGCATCTGTTATTTTTATAACTTAGAATTTTCTTATGTTACAGTCGTGGCGAAAATTATATGCAAAAAGTGAGAATACACAGGCTTATTCTCTCTTATCGCCGGCGTTAATATTAGTTGCTGTAGCAATGCTAGTTCCAATGATGCTTATGTTGAGTTTTAGTTTTTTTACTCAAGTAAGTATGATGGAGATTGATTTTTCTTTTACATTTCAAAGATATATTGATTTTTTTCAAAAAAATTTATTAGTCACACTTCTAATTAAGTCAGTTAAAATATCATTTCTAGTAACTTTAATTACCCTTATTACGGCATACCCAGTTTGTTATTACATCGCTTTTTATGTCAAAAAGAACAAAATGCTATGGCTTGTTCTATTAACTTTACCTTTTTGGACCTCTTATTTATTAAGAGTTTTTTCTTGGAAAATTATACTAGGGACGAAAGGAGTTATTAATTCTTCATTGATTAATGCCGGCCTGCTAAGCGAGCCACTTACGTTTCTAATGTATTCTGAAACTGCTGTAGTAATCACCCTTACTCATGCATGGGCAGCGTTTGCACTGCTACCGTTATATGTTTCCCTAGAAAAAATTGATTTTTCATTAATTGAAGCAGGAAGAGATCTAGGGCTGTCTCGATTTGAGGTATTCTGGAAGATTACTTTTCCTCTTTCATTACCAGGAGTGATTGGTGCAATTTTAATTATCTTTATTCCAACTGTCGGTGATTATGTTACACCAGCTTTACTTGGTGGAACAGATGGACGAATGCTATCTAATATGATCCAAGCTTATTTTGGTAAGGCAAATAATATCCCACTTGGTGCTGCATCAGCGACGATTATGTTAACTACTGTTGCTATCATAACAATCATTGTTTCGAATGTAACAAAACGACTTACGCAGAGACTGTCTTAAAATGAACGAAAAAAATAACTCATTACTTATTTATACCTTAATCTATTTTGCATTTTTGTATGTGCCAGTTTTATTTTTGCCTCTATTTAGTTTTAATGATGCAGATTATATGTCTTTTCCTCTTGCTGGGTTTACAACAGAACATTATGAAGAGATGTGGTCAAAAAGAAATCTTCATAAAGCTTTGTGGGCTAGTATAAAAGTAGGAGTGGTCGCTAGTGTTGTAAGTACAGTAATTGCACTTTTTGCAGCAAAGGCATTTGCTCGTTACAAATTTAGAGGACAAAAAGTCTCTTACGGAGCTATCATGATGCCATTCTTGATACCTGAAATTATCTTAGCTGTAGCTTTGCTTATAATCTGGATCAATCTTGGATTTAAATTAGGACTAGTTCCTGTAACAATTGGGCACATATTGTTCTGCACACCTTTTGCAATGCTGATATTGATAGCAAGAATTGAGGGCTTTGATTTTTCTCTTGAAGAAGCTTCCAGAGATTTAGGTGAGAGTGCGTGGGGAACGTTTTATCGTGTATCATTTCCATTATATTTACCAGGAATAGTTGCAGCTCTTCTTCTAAGCTTTATTATATCTTTTGATGAATTTATTCTTGCATTCTTTTTGACTGGAAGCGATGCAACATTGCCTATGTATATGTGGGGTCAGATGAGATTCGTTCAGAAATTGCCACATGTTTTGGCTCTAGGTGCAGTAATTTTAGTATTTACTACTTTTATTGTTTTGTTAGCATTCTGGTTGAGAAATCTTGGTCAAGGAAAAACAAAGAAAGATATCGGTATAAACTTATAAGAAATTATGAATAACTCATTTATACAAATTAATAATATTTCAAAACATTTTGCTGATGTAAAAGCAGTAGATGATGTTTCATTTGAAATAAAAGAAGGTGAATTTTTTTCACTATTAGGACCATCTGGTTGTGGTAAAACAACTTTATTAAGACTCTTGGCAGGTTTTGAATATCCAACAACTGGAAATCTGTTAATTGATGGAGTAGATATTACTGAATTGTCACCAGATAAAAGACCTACAAATATGGTTTTTCAAAATTATGCTATTTTTCCTCATTTAAATGTAGAAAAAAATATTCAATTTGGACTCAGAAAACTAGGTTTAAGTAATGATGAAATAGACAATCGGGTTAAGGATGTTCTGACTTTAGTTAAGCTTGAGGGATATGAAGAAAGATTTAGTAATCAATTATCTGGAGGTCAAAGGCAGCGTGTTGCGCTCGCAAGAGCTTTAGTAAGACAACCAAAGGTTCTCTTATTAGATGAGCCACTTGGCGCTTTGGATAAAAAATTAAGAGATGAAATGCAGCTAGAATTAAGAACTCTGCAAAAAAATATTGGAATTACATTTGTGTTTGTTACCCATGATCAGCAAGAAGCTATCAGTATGTCAGATAGAGTGGCAGTGATGAATAATGGAAAAATTCAACAACTATCAGCACCCAATGAATTATACAAGAACCCAGAAAATATATTTGTTAGTGATTTTATTGGTGAGACAAATTTTCTTAAAGCAATGACAAAATCCAGTGAAGGA
>ERZ802822.557-NODE-557-length-25459-cov-16.152273_pt1 | contig 25459 bp, 23 predicted proteins | sample MGYA00345649_ERZ802822 | MGnify/ENA primary metagenome ERZ802822 (study PRJEB30503, sample SAMEA104212359) | marine metagenome | biome: Westerlies Biome; feature: [SRF] surface water layer (ENVO:00010504) within the epipelagic zone...; material: water...
TGAAGCAGCAAATGCAGGAAATTTACTATCTCTAAGTTTTGTATAGAGACTGTAAAAAATAAATTTCTCATCAGGGGACTTAAAGTATTTCTCAGAATAAGAAATAAGATATTCAGCAGTATTAAGCTTTTTTGATAATATAGCTTGATTTATATATGCACGCATCCATTCGTATTTTAATGAGTCCTCTATATGCTTTTCAAATTCTGCAATAGTATTTGAAGGTATTGCCTCATCTTTTGAAATTGAAGATTTTATTTGAATATTTATTTCTTGTTCTTTTAAAGATCCAAGAAATGAAAATTTTCCAACAAATATTAAAATACAAAACAAAATTACGATAACCGAAAACCCAAATATATATCCTTTATTGATTGTTTTTTGAGAAAGTAGATATGCAATAATTGGAAATAGTGCAACTATAGATAGTAAATAAATATAAATCATTTATTTTTTTCTAATAACAAACATCATTAGCCCAACTATTAAAAATAATATAGGCGCTATCCATAGAAAGTATGTATTTTGATTAAATCCAGGGTTATACAACACATCATTTCCAAATCTTGAAGTTAAAAAAACCTTTATTTCTTTATCAGTTTTTCCTTTTTTAATTAATTCAATAATTTTTTGTTTTAAGTCTTCTGATACTGGTGCATTTGAACTTGCAAGCGACCCGCTTGTACATTTTGGACATCTAACCTCTTTTATTAAGTTGTAGAACCTCTTTTCATCTTCAAGGTTTTCAAATTCATAAAGAATATCTGCTGAAATACTAAATGAAAAAAATAATATAAGAAGAATACAACTTTTAATCATTATTAAAAATTTCCTCTTTTTCTATCACAGGGATAAATACATCTTTCCAAATCATTTTATTGACCTCTCCTCTATATTGCGCAATAACATTTCCATTGTGAAGTAAAAAAGTTTCTGGTGCTCCGGTTACACCCATATCTAATGCTAATTCCCCCTTTAAATCATGAATTATTAACTCGTAAGGATCGCCAAATTTGGTAATCCAGCTAATTGCATCATCTTTTTTATCTTTGTAATTAAGTCCAATAATTGGTATTCCTTCATTACTTAGTCTAGATAGAAAACCATGTTCAACTCTGCACGTTATGCACCAACTTGCCCAAACATTAATTAAATAAGTACCTCTAAGGTCATTATTAGATATGTTTGATCCATCATATAGGTTATTTATTTCAAAGATGGGCATCTCAAATGTTCGAAAATCAGCGCCAGGATAATATTTATCTTCGTTAATATACAAATAAAAAAATGTAAAAAATAAAATAGGTAGGGTTATTAATGTAGCTCTTAATATAACCTTCATCTTTTACCTCTTACCAAAGAATATGCGAGCATGAGCCCAGCAAATGCCATCATGATTGCTGAAAACCAAATCCATCGAACAAAATAGTTTAATTGTATATTTACTATCCAGCTTCCATCATCAAGCTGATCTCCGATAGTCATATAGACATCCTTTAATGGTGATATTTTTATTGCTGTTTCTGTTGTTATTTGGCCTCTAGCAAAATATTTTCTTTTTTCTGGTTTTAAAATAAAGTTTCTTCCATCTGGACCATTTAACACAAAAGATGCAATAACAGCATCGTAGTTTGAAGATTTTTCTAATCTAAGATCATCAAATTTAATCTCATATCCCCCATATGCATCACTTTCATTCATTCTAATATTTAATGCCCTTTCAGAGCTAAACTCACTATTTAATGCAATAGATATGATTAGAATACTAAGACCTAAATGTGCAGTAATACTATATAGATTTGAATATTTTTGTCTGAATAAATAATCGTATATGACAAACATATACCTTACTAGAATGAGCATCCCAACAAACACAGATAACAATATCCAATAATCGTTGACAGCCAAGAAGTAATTAAACAAAAGTAAACTTGATCCTGCTATCAATAATGAAGTACTCATTGGGCTTAAAATATTAGTTATTTTTATACTTCTTTGCCATTTTGAATCAATTGAGAAAAAGAGAAATATTCCTGCAATAAGGGTTAGAGGTATAAATATTGCATTGTAAAAAGGTGCGCCAACACTAATCTTTTGATCATATAGATACTCATAGATCAAAGGATATAAAACACCCAGCATAGTCGAGAATATTAATGTACCAAAAATTATGTTATTTATTGATATAAATGATTCTTTGGAAAAAGAAAATATTTTTTTTTCTGAAGCTAATATGGATAATCTAAATGAAAATAATATTGTAGAAATAATTATTAATATAGCTGTAAATCCTAATAAATATAATCCTCTTTCAGGATCATTGGCAAAAGAATGAACACTATCAATTATTCCAGAGCGAACAATAAATGCGCCAAAGAGACTTAATGAGAACACTATTATTGATAGAAGGATGGTCCAAATTCTTAGTAATGATGACTTTGTAGATACACTCAATGAATGAACAAATGCAGTGGCAGCAAGCCATGGCATCAAAGCAACATTTTCAACTGGATCCCAAAACCAATAACCTCCCCAACCAAGTTCATAATATGCCCACCAGCTCCCTAGTGCTATTCCTACGGTAAGTAGTGACCAAGAAGAAATAGACCATGTTCTAACAAGAGACTCCCATTTAATTGAAGAGTCGCCTTTAACAAGAAATGCAATTGCATGCGCGAATGCTATTACAAAACCAACATAGCCTAAATATAATATAGGTGGATGAATAGCTAAGGCAGGATCTTGAAGAACTGGATTTATGTCAGCACCATTTTCAGGGGCTATAGGTAGAATTGTTAAAAATGGATTTGATGTTAATAATAAAAATAGCAGAAATCCAACAGCTACAAAAGAGATTACACCAATGCTTTTTGCTTTAAGATCTTGAGTGTTTTTAGTAAAAAGATTGAATATAACTCCCCACAAACAAAGAAAAACAATCCATAAGTACATCGATCCCTCATGTGCACTCCAAATAGAAGATATCTTATAAAAAGTTGGTAAATTAGTATTTGAGTGTTGAGCAATATATAAGACATTGAAATTATCACTTACAGCTAACCAAATGTATATTAGGAAAGATATCAATAAAAATAAAAACCCGTGGGTATAGACCCTAGAAACTAAGTTAGCAACAAAAATATCTTTTGTACTCAACATAAATGCAAATAAAAAGCATAAAAAAAATAATCCGGTAGCTAATATCGATAAATAATGTGCAACTTCTATTAACATTTATTTTTCTATTTCTAAATTTGGTGGCATATAGTTTTCGTCATGTTTGGCTAAAACCTCTTCAGCTAAAATAATATCTTTATCTAGATAGCCAAGAACAACTACCCCACTTCCTTCCTGAAATAAATCAGGAACTATCCCATTAAAATTTATAGTTATAGAATTTTTGTAATCTGTTATCTCAAAAATAATATTTGTCTTATCTCTTTTAACAGATCCTTCTAAAACCATTCCACCAACTTTAATTCGTTTATTGTCAGGAATATCTTGTGCATATAGTTCTGAAGGAGTAAAAAAGAAATCTAGATTTGAGTCTAGTGCTTTAATAATTAAGAATGATCCAAATGCGGAAGATATTAAAATCAAAAAAACAGTTATTAATCTTCTTTTTCTTTCAGGTTTCATTTTATTTTTTTACTAACTTTCTTCAACTTATATCTATAGACTAAAAAAGTAATTAAAAGAGTAAAAAAGACAATTGCTAAAACAGACCATACATATAAGCCATGATTTTGCCCATTTAAACTTTGCATTAACAATGCATCTGATATTGAGTTGAATGCAAACTTAGACATATTTCTTTATCCAAGATTTATTTTTTTCACGAATGAATATGTGTAATTTTGATGACAAAATAACTAAACATACAACAATTCCTGTAAAGCCAATCATTGAACCAAAAAGTGGATACAGCATTGACGGATCAATAGTAGGTTTATCAGAAATAGTTATAGAGGCTGATTGATGCAAAGTACTCCACCATTCCACTGACATTTTAATTATAGGAATATTAACAGACCCAACTAACACCAAAACAGCTAAAAATTTGTCAGCTTTTTCATAATTTGCAAATGAATCATGAAGAGATATTAAACCAAGGTACATGATGAATAATATTAAAGTAGATACAATTCTTGCATCCCAGGCCCACCAAGTTCCCCAAGTAGGAATGCCCCAAATAGATCCAGATATGAGCGCTATGAAGGTTGTAATAGCACCAATCGGCGCAATGGATTTAACAAGATAAGCAGATAACTTAACTTTCCATATTAGAAAAATTGCACTTGCTATTGCCATCCCTCCATATAGAGCTTGTGAAATAAATGATGCTGGAACATGGAGATATATAATTCTATAAGAATTACCTTGAACAAAATCCTCAGGTGTTAAAAATAGTCCCCAGAAAATTGAAATAGTGTAAATTAATATTGATATTACAAAAATATAAGGGTATGCGCGAGTAACCTGAAACAAATATGTTTTTGGTGAGGCAAACTGATGTATAAAATTTTTTATCACAATAAATGGTGCAGTTAAGCCAAAAATTATTCTAAATGAGCCCTAATAATAAAGGAAATAATTAATGGAATTACAACTATTATAATCGATAAGATTCCTAAAAGCAGGACTAGGAAACCAAAATAATTTAATCCAATGTTTATTGATATGACAACTTTACCTAAAACCACTAAGAGTGGAAGAACTAAAGGCAATGTAATTAATGTTCCAAGAACAGAGCCTTTAGTTAGACTCAGTGCATTACCAAAACTAAATACATTCAAAAATATATAAGATGTCACTAGAAGAATAGGTAAAACATTTAGGCCTAAATCAAAAGATCTTGTAATTCCAAAGCCATAAAACGAACCGATAAAAGAAATTGGCACTCCAATTAATATCCAATATATAAAAATTTTAGTTCCAAGAATTAAAGCAAGTGATTGGTTTTTGATAGCAAGTTGTTCAAGACTGCCATCATTGTAATCTTCCAAAAAAATATCTTCTGTTGCAAGCATCATGACTAACATTAATGCAATCCATAAAACTGAAAAGAAAGCCTGATTTAAATCTTCATTTAGAAATTCAATAGTTAAAGGAAAAGCTGTCATTATCAAAACAAAAACAAGGATAGGTCCAATCCACCCTCTAGATTTTTTTCTTAATTTCAATAATTCAAAATAAAATATTTTCATTGTCTATCTAAATTCAATATATTTGCCTCTATATCTAATTGAATGTGTGAAGAAAAAATAATACATTTATCTTTTTCTATTTCCTCATTTATAAAAGAGCATAAGATTTGTTGCGAATTGTTATCAAGACCAACGCACGGCTCATCAAGTATTATTAAGTCTGAATCATTAAGAAATACCCTTAGTAAAGCTAATTTTTTTTGTTGACCAAAAGATAGATTGGCAACAGTAACATCTAAACTATTATTTAAATCAAGATCGATAAGATATTTATCTAAATTTAGATGGGTATCTAGAGAAGACAAAATAAGATTGTCTTCTACTGTAAGGTATTGTTTTAAAGCATTTTTGTGACCAATAAAACATATTTCTTTATTAGCAAAAGATTCAATTGAGCCCCTAGTTGGTTTTGAAATACCCATGATCATCCTAAGAAGTGTAGTTTTACCTGAGCCATTACCTCCTGCAACATAAAGAGCAGAACCGGCACACACATCAAAAGAAATACTATGAAAAAGTTTTTTTTCATTTATTTTATAACTGAGATTTGAAGCTTTAACTATTGTTTTCATTTTTTAATCTAATTTAAGATTCTTAGTTCTAATTATAAGAGCTGGGAGGGGTTTTTGTGGATCAATCCTAGAATAAAATCTTTTTGAAATTTCTGTGAACGGAGAGTTACCAAAAGTTCCAATTCCACCTACAGAAAAATATAGTCTTTTAGTAAAGTAAATACCCTGCTCCAAGTCAGGAATGCTCCTAACAAGGGTGCTAACTTTTTTTATATTTTGAATAATATTTTTTCTAGTCAGACTATATTCAAACCATCCCCATGAAGAAAGGCCAATTAGTGCAATTTTTTTTAAAGCTTCCTTGGTCTCACTGTTTGGAAATGATGACGGTGGAAGAAAAACAATCAGCTCACCTTTTGAATTTGTTATTAATTCATTTAATTGATCTTCAATAGAAAATTGAAAATTTAAATTTGAAAAAATATAGTCTTCGTATTTATTATTTAAGGGTGACTTCACCCCATTAAGTCTAGACTTGGAGCCAAGAACTATAAAAGTAACTAATTCTTGGCTCAAAATTTTTAGATTTTTGCTAAAGCTTGCTCGTAGTCTGCAATAATGTCATCAACGTGTTCTAAACCAATTGAGAGTCGAACAAAGCCTGGTGTGATACCTGCTGCCAATAACTCTTCTTCGTTAAGCTGACTATGAGTGGTGCTGCCAGGATGAATAGCAAGACTTCTTGAGTCTCCTATGTTAGCAACGTGATAAACCATCTCTAATGCATTTATAAATTTCTTACCAGCTTCAATGCCGCCTTTTATTTCAAAGCCCATAAGGCCTCCATTACCTTTAGTAAGGTATTTATCAGCTCGTTCTTTTGCATAACCATCCATACATGACGGATAGATAACTTTTTCAACTGAATCATGGTTTGATAGATACTCAGCAATCTTTTCAGCATTACTTGTGTGTTCTCTCATTCTCAAAGCCAATGTTTCCAGACCCTGAATAAACATAAATGCATTAAACGGACTCATAGCTGCTCCCATATCCCTTAAAATAGTAGTTCTTGCCTTAAGGATATAAGCTATTGGACCCAGAGGTTTGACAGCCTCTGTCCATACAGCACCGCCGTAAGATGGGTCAGGAGTGTTAAGAGCAGGCTGTCTTTCAGGGAAGGCTTCCCAATCAAAATTTCCACTATCTACAATAATTCCACCAATCGATGTTCCATGACCACCAATAAATTTGGTAGTTGAATGAATTAATACTGCAGCACCATGATCAAAAGGTTTGCAGATTACCGGAGCTGCTGTGTTATCAACTATTAATGGAATGCCTAAAGGTCTTCCTATTTCAGCTACCTCAGAAATTGGGAAAACCTCAAAACTCGGATTTGGAAGTACTTCGCCATAATAAGCTCTTGTTTTATCATCAGTTGCGTTTGCAAAGTTTTGAGGATCTGATGGATCTACAAAACGCACATCAATTCCCATATCAGACATTACATTCTTAAATTGGTTATACGTTCCACCGTAAAGATGAGAAGAAGCTACTATATTGTCTCCGTTTTTTGCTAGGTTTTGAATAGCGTAAGCAGATGCAGCTTGCCCAGATGCTACCGCTAAAGCACCAACTCCACCTTCTAAGGCTGCAACTCTATCTTCTAGAACTGCACATGTAGGATTCATAATCCTCGAATAAATATTTCCTAATTCCGACAATGCAAAAAGATTTGCTGCATGATCGCAATCATCAAATTGAAAACTTGATGTTTGATGAATGGGAACAGCTACAGAATTGGTATTATCGTCTTTTCTCCAGCCTGCGTGAAGTCCAATTGTTTCTGGATTTGTATATGTTTTACTCATAATCTCTCTCCTAAGATTAATGCATCAACGTTGAGAAATTAGTTATAAATTCTCTTTAGCCTATTTATGACGCCGGCAAGCTGATATCAAATGGCGAACATTAATTATATTTTATTAGTTCTAAATAACAACAGTTGGTGAAACTATTTATTGGCATATGATAACTAAATAACTATAATCAACTTGTAAAATTAGGAAATTAAAATGGCAAAAAAATACGTGAATTATAGGGTTGGCGGATCACCGCAAAATGTTAATGAAGATTATGCGGTCTGGACTAATGATTTATTAAAAAGAATTATTGCAAGCAAAACAGTGATTCAACCAGGTAAATCAACACATGGACACAAATTGATAGATTCAGATGTTGTTTATGTTATAACAAATGGAAGAGGTATTATGGAGGTTATAGAATATATGAATTCTGACGAAGGTCATGGCTCAGATCCTTCCTACGGCGTTGAGCATAAAGATTCATATGAGTTAACTTCAGGTGATGTTGTTTTAGTAGAATCTGGAGACTATTGTAAGGTTATAAATGTTTCAGATCACGACCAATTAACATATTTAAGAGTCTTTGATAGAGGTGGCTGGAGAAAGTAAGAGCCATAAAAATTGAAACTTATATGTCAATTTTTGCCACCATTGCAAAATGATCTGATACACCCTCCTTGCTCTTTGCATCAAATCTAAATGGCTTTCCAGTATTTTTGTATGTATTAAAATTTGTTTTATGAATTTGAATACTTTTCTCATCAAATGAAATACCCCGATCTCTTGAAATAAAAATAGTGTCTAGGTAACTCCAGGACTTCTCAGAATTATAGAAATAAGTTCCATCACATGAATTGCACCCTTCAAGATGAGCAATAACCCAATCTTTTGATTGATTTTTATAAACGTTATGTTTGACATCATCTTTAGAGCTAATATTAAAATCACCAAGAGCTATTGATGGATGAGAGTGACTATTATGTAATTTATTTAAAGCATCAAAGGATTCAATCCTCATTTGTAAATCATAATAATTAGATGGGAAATGAGCATTATAAATTCTTATCATACTTTCATTAATCTTAAGGGTTGCCTCAAATATTGGTCTTGTATCTTTTCTCTGAAATTTTGACGAAAATTTCACGTAATGTAGCTTTGGATTAAAAATTTTATACTTAGATATATAAGCATTATCTATACCTCTTTTATCACTATTCTCTAGTAATTTATAATCAATATAGCCATAAGGTTTAAGAAGAAAGAATAACTGTCTAAGAATATTATTATTTTCAACCTCTTGAAGAGCTATTAAATCTGGTCCAGATTCCCCAAAAGAAATAATATTCTTAAAAATATTATTTAATTTTGCGTCTTTTGTTTCTTGATTCCAATCTAAATATAGGCATTCAAGCCTCCAGGATTTAACATAGATTTTATTGCATTCTTTTTTATGTTTTTCAGAGAGCTTCTCTTTGATTGGAAGAAATGCTTTATCATCTTTGTAGGGGTCATTAGTGGTATCGAATAGATTTTGAACATTAAAAGTCATTACACTAAGTGTTTCTGAATATAAATTAGGAAATAAAAAAATTAAGGCAAAGAAAATCTTAAACTTGTATATCATTAATTTTTAGTTTGAGTTCGAAGGGTAAATCATTGTAAATTCTATTTGATTTAAAGTAGTCTAAAATATGATTAAGTTTAGCATCATCAAAATTTGTCATTTTTCTTTCTTTTAAATTTATATGACCAAGAACTGTTTCAAATATTGCTGCTACTTCATGATTTTCATTCATTAATATTCCAACAAAATGAAGTAATTTTTTATTAGCATTATTTAAATAAAAAGATGGGGATACTTTGTCACCCAGTCTAAATTCTTTTAAATATCTAATGCTATCTTCCAGCGTGAAAGTTGAAAAACCACTTTTTAAATATTCAGCTGTAAAATCAAGATCCTCAACATACATATCTGTATAACATTTATCAAAAAGTTTGTAATAAAAGTTAACATTCATATGTCCGTTGTGATCACACATATCAGAAGAAACTATAATTGGATCAGAGACGTAAGGAAGTGGATTCATAGCGTTTATTATATGCATAAAAAAAGCCCAGTAAACTGGGCTTTGTAATAAAACTATCCTATTAGCTTAAAAACTTGAACTAAACTGAAGACCGTAAGTCATAGGATCTGTATAAGTAAGGAAAATTGATCCACCTTGAAGAGGACTTGTAACGGACTGACCTCCAACGAACTGATCGTCTGCTATATTCTTAGCATAAAAACCAATTTCCCAAGGCTTATTATTGGGTACATAGTTCATTGTAAAGTCAAAGTATTTTTGCTCTCCAAGTCGTGTTCTATCAGAGTTAAATACATTACCTTCTCTTTCACCTTGGAATCTGTAAGCTAGTCTAGCTGTAACCATGCCATTCTCAGCAGGGAAATCCTTATTCAATGCAATACTGTATGAAGTTTCTGGTGAATTAGGTAATTTGTTTCCAGTAAGATCTACAAGCTCAGGATCATTCATACACATTCTTTGTGCTATGGGATTAAATCCAGTAGTTGGATTTAGTAAAGCACCTATTTCAGCCATTGTCGTCGCAGTACAGTAGAAACCTAATGATTTAGCTAAAAGAACATTTTGACCTGCAGCATTTATACCCCAACCGTAAGCAACACCACCTGCTGCATCTAATGGTAGAGCTTGAATTGTACTTGTTGTGCTCGGCACACAAATACCAAGAGGTGTATTACAACCAGCAACCCCAGGAACATACCCTAGAGGATTTACACCAAATCTGGCAACAATTTGTCCAGGATTTAAAGGATCAGGCATTGATGCTTCTTGTAGCTCACCATCAATAAAAAGCCAGTTAACATCAATTCTTGTTGTTTCATTTAAGAAAGCAACCATATTACCTTCAAAACCTGTAATCTCTGCGTCTACGTTATAATTCTTTGATCCAGCATTTTCAATGTTGGAGAACAGCATTCCATCTGTAGAGTTTAAAAATAATGCAGCATTAACTAAAACTGCTCCATCCATAAATATGCTTTTCATTCCCAATTCAAAAACAGCTGTTTCTTCCCTGTCATAAACATCTGGAGTAGATCCAACATTAGGATTATTTCCACCAGCTTTTGCAGCAGTACTGTAACTTGCGTACACCATTTGATCGTCGTTTATGTTGTGTTGAAGGGCTAATTTATAGGCTACGCCATCATCTGCAACAAGAACGGTAGTTGGTGAAAAGACGTATTCATTAGTTTCAAATGAAGCAGTAGTATAATTTGGGCATTGCAACTGACCCAAGCAAGTATGAACAGTATCCTTAACAATATCATCATTGTATCTAAGGCCTAAAGTCATTTTTGTATCTTCACTTAAATCAAAATACATTTCACCAAATATAGCTGTTGATTTTGTTCTAACATGATCATCATTTATAAAACCACCCATTTCTACAGGTAATGTGTATGGATTAATTCCCAGAAAAGCTAGCGAACCTTGAAGACATGCAGGGTTAGCTGTGGTTCCGCCACCAGCTTGAGCAGCTGGCCCTAAAAGACCTGCCTGACATGCAGGAACTCCTCGAAGACCAAGAACTAGTGTGGAATAGAAAGGAAATCCGCCGTATCCATCAAATGCTCCGCCATAAACTGTAGATGAATATGGATGTCTGGAAAAATCTCTCATTGCTGCAAGTGCTGTTGTCTGAACCATATATCTATTATGATTTCTTTGATCAAACTGATAAGCTCCAGCAACAAAGTTAAATGCTCCGTCATAATCTGAAATGATAGTTATCTCTGCTTGAGACTCAATTGCATTAACATCTGCGAACTCATATGTTCTATCTGAATTAACAGTTTCACAGAATGTATAAAAACATACGTCTACACTTACTGGAGGAAGTCCTTGACTAGCTAAAACACCAGGAAAAGGATTTTCTGTATATCCGTAATCGTTATCCTGCATCATGTCATATTTTCTTGTGTTGTAAGAATATTTAGCCGTTAAAGTTAGATTGTCACTTAAAGCAGTATCTAGTTTCAAAGAAGATATTTGTGATTTCTGATAATGCGAGGGTACTCTATTAAGACGAGCTTGATTATAGTCCTGAGGAGCGGTCGCTGCTTGACCTGAATATGTATTAAAAAAAGCCAATGGTGTTAAACCTGCAACAAAATTACCAGCGCCATTTGTGCTTCCAGTTGGGGCAGAAACAGTATTTAAGGGGCCAGCAACAAAATTATCACAACCTAAAAGGTCATCTGGTAAACATCTAGAAGTACCAATATTATTCCTAGTATCGTCACCAACGTATTCTTCAGTCGTGAATTGCAAAGTTGTATTATCATTTATATCCCAATCAACTGATAGCCTGGCGCCGTATGCACTTCTATCATTAAACATTTTGTTAGTTACTAAATTTCTTGTCGTTCCATCTCTTTCATAAGAAGTAAATGCAAGTCTAGTCCTTAGAGAATCTGAAAAAGGTATATTAATTGCAGTGGTGACTCTTGTAGAGTCAAGATTACCCATATCAACGTCTACATAGCCGCCATATTCATTATCAGGTCTAGCAGAAATAACATTAATAACGCCGTTAACTGCATTTCTTCCAAATAAAGTACCTTGCGGTCCTTTAAGTACTTCAATTCTAGCTGGATCAAAAAATCCTATTTCACCAAAAGCTGAAGTATTTACACTGTGTCCATTTACAGATGTAACAATAGCACCAACTACTGCAGGTCCAACTCCATAAGATCCAGTTCCACGCATTGCATATTGAACTCCACCACCAATTCCGCTAAAAGAAATTAGCCCAGGAACAACTTCCTGAAGATCATCTAAATCTTCAATTAAATTTTCTTCTATGCTCTCAGCTGTAAAGGCTTCAATTGAAACTGGTATATCCTGAATGGATTCAGCTTTTTTTGTTGCAGTCACAACCACTTCTTCTATCTCTTGTGAATAAGCAAAGAAGGAAAAAAATAAAACGCTTAAGAAAATGGAATTTTTAAAATACAAATTTGACATGAAAGTCCCCCATATAGTGTCAGTTAATAGTGATAGATTAGGCTAGTTCAGGGCAAATTCACTATATATTGCGTATAAATTTTATATATATAATTTTTAAGTTTTTTAACAAAACAAAAAAAAGGCTGGATGACCAGCCTTTTTTAATTAGATTAGATTAATCTAGAATGAAGTTCCAAATGATATTCCGTAGGTTCTTGGATCTGTATAAGTTGCAAACTGTGCTCCACCTTGAAGTGCGCTAGATGCTGCCCATGTTCCAACAAACTGATCTTCATTTAAATTCTTAATGTATAACTTTACATTCCAATTTCCATCATTTGGAACATAATTAACTGATAAATCTAAATATTTTGTTTCTGGCATTCTGGCTCTTGCTTGATTGAAGACATTACCTTCTCTTTCTGCTTGATACCTATATGCCACTCTTAATGATGTAACACCATTATCTGAACCGAAGTCTTTATTAAATCCAATGCTGTAAGAAGTCTTCGGTGATTGAGGAAGCGTATTACCACTAATTGACACTTCACCACCTTGAGCTGCAGCAGGACAGCTAACTCCTCCTAAAGGATTAAATGGAGCTAGACATAAAAATCCAGCAGATTTAAATACTGGAACAATTGTTCCAGCCGCATTAACACCATATCCGTATTGAACTGCTCCTTGAGGATCAAGAGGCAGACCTTGAACTCCTGCACCAAATGCAGTTGGGCCACATAAACCTGTTGCTGTTGCACAACCTACTCCTGGGATAAAGGCAGCAGGATTAACATCCAATAATGCAGTTAATCCGGCAGGGTTTAGTGGATCTGGCATTGTTTGATCACCAAGCTCACTTTCAACTAATAACCAACTAACATCAATACTTGAAGTCTCACTTAAGAAAGCAATCAAATTACCTTCAAACCCTTTAACTTCTGCATCAACGTTGTAATTTACTGAGCCTGCATTTTCAATGTTAGATATAAGCATTCCTTTTGTATCATTTAAGAATAATGAAGCATTAAATAACATTGCTCCATTAAATAGAATACTTTTAGTTCCTATTTCAAAAACTCCTGTTTCTTCTTGATCATATGGATCTGGAGTCGTTCCAATAACTGGGTTATTACCACCAGCTTTTACAGCTGTTGTATAACTCGCATAAACCATTCGATCGTCTGTTAGATTATGTTGTATAGCTAGCTTATAAGCTAAAGCATCGTCTTTAACTATTTCAACAGTTGGGAAAAATCCATACTTACCTGAATCCCACTGAGATTGTGGATAATTAGGACAATCAAAGTCAGTTAAACAAGTCATGATAGTATCTTTAACTGTGTCGTCATTATATCTAAGACCAAGAGTTAACTTTGTAACATCAGAAAGATCTACGTATAACTCACCAAAGATAGCAGTAGATTTAGTTCTTACATGATCATCATTAAGATAACCTGCTAATTCTGTTGGTATGTGATAAGGATTAATACCTTGAGCTGCTAAAAGACCACTTAAGCAGGCTGGGTTTAATGAACTAGGAACTGCAGCGGCGATTGGACCTAAAAGTCCTGATGCACAAGCAGGTGCTGAAGCTAAACTAAAGATCATAGTTTGATAAAAAGGTATTCCACCATAAGCAGCAAAAGCTCCACCATATGCTAAGGCTGAATAAGGATGTTTGCCAAAGTTACCTGTTAAATTCCATGCAGCTGTTTGAACTTGATATCTGTTATGACTTCTTGAGTCATACTGATAAGCTCCAATAACAAAGTTTACCGCTCCATCATAATTAGAAACAATTGAAATCTCTGCCTGGTTTGTATTAAATTCTGAATTCGAGAATTCATAGGTTCTCTCAGAGTCTATCAGCTCAGTAAAACTATAATCATCACCATTAAAGTTACCACCAAAGGTCCCGCTAAATGAAACTGGCGGAAGACCACGCGAAGCCAATATACCAGGATATGCTTTAGTAGAGTGAGAGTAATCATTGTCAACCATATGAAAATAATCTCTAACATTATGAGAAATTTTCGCCACAAGTGTTAACTGATCTGATAATTCAGTTTCAAATTCAAGTTGACCAAAACTATAGTCAGATTTATGAACTGGATTTCTAGTGATGTAAGCCTCGCGGAAATTATCTGGAGTAATTGTTCCTGCGTACTGATTAACATAAGCTGAAGCTTCAAGTCCAGCAACAACATTAAATAGTGCAGCTGTACTTCCTCTGGAATCAGAAGGTACATTAGGAGTTCCTACCGTTAGAGGATTACAACCAAATAGTGCATGACTTTCACAAAATGGGGCTCCAATATTGTTTCTACTATCATCAGCTTCGTACATATCATATGTAAACCTTAGTATTGATGAATCACCTATATCTTTATCAATGGATAATCTTACTCCGTATGCATCTTTATCATTAAAATATGAATTGTCTCTAACATTCCTTGTGAAACCGTCTCTTACAGATGAGGTGAATGCAATTCTTGCTCTAACAGAGTCTGATAATGGCATATTAAATACGCCTGTAATATCTTCAGAATCGAAATTGCCCATAGCAACTTCCATCTTTCCCTCATATTCTGATGTTGGTCTTGCAGTGATGACATTAATGGCACCTACAACAGCATTTCTACCAAATAAAGTGCCTTGAGGTCCTTTAAGTACCTCAACACGCTCAACATCAAAAAAACCAATATCGGCAAAAGCTGACGAACTAGAATCATGACCGTTGGTTGCCACAACAACTGCTCCTACAACTGCAGCACCCACTCCGTACGAACCAGTTCCTCTTATTGCATAAGAAACACCTGATCCTATTCCTTTATCAACTATCAAGCCTGGAACAACTTCTTGAAGATCTGATGCGTCTTCAATCATATTTGCTTCAATACTTTCAGATGTAAAAGCCTCTATTGATAGAGCTAGGTCCTGAATTGACTCAGCTTTTTTAGTAGCCGTAACAACAACTTCCTCTATTTCTTGTGAAATAACACTCGACGATATAAAGAAAAGAAAACCTAAGCTAGCTAATGTAAATCTAGATAATTTGTTCATAATTAAACCCCCCTATTGGTTTTATAGAACTATGTGTATAAAACTATATCATTAAATAGCCTATATATATAGAAAATAGTTATATTATATAAATTAAATTATTTGTTATAAAATGTGTATTATAAAGTATCTATGCCTGTAGGCTTTTAGCTCTTTTCCGTGTGCCAAGGATGGCACTTTGATATTCTTATAATTGACATATAAGAACCTTTTAGAATTCCATATTTTTCTATTGATTCAATAGAATATTGTGAGCATGTGGGATGAAATCTGCAAGAAGGTGGAAACAATGGAGATATAAAATAACGATAAAATCTAATTGGAAGTATAAATATCTTAGCAAGCATAGTGACTATGAATTGTTTGCTTTAGCAATTTCATTAATGGCATCATCTAATTGCAGTACATTGGTTTCTTTGCTGCCTATTCTTCTCATTGAAACAGTTTTGTCATTCATTTCATTTTTACCAATTGCTAAAATAATTGGTACTTTTTTGGAGCTATGATCTCTTACTTTATAGCTAATCTTTTCATTTCTTAAGTCAACTTCAGCTCTGATACCCTCTTTTTTTAGCAATTCTAAAATTTCAATCGAATAATCATCAACTTCTGAAATAATTGAAGCTATTACTACTTGTTGAGGTGCAAGCCAAAATGGAAGTTTTCCTGCATAGTTTTCAATAAGAATGCCTATAAATCTTTCAAAAGAGCCTAATACTGCTCTGTGTATCATCACAGGATGATATTTTTTTCCGTCTTCGCCAATGAAATGAGCATCTAGTCTTTCTGCTAAATTAAAATCTAATTGAAAAGTACCGCACTGCCACTCTCTTCCAATTGCATCAGTTAAGACAAAATCTAACTTAGGGCCGTAAAATGCTCCGTCTCCTTCATCAATTCTATAGGGGTAGCCTAAATTCTTGATAGCTGCTTCTAGTGCTGCTTCAGCTTTGTCCCATGTTTCATCTGATCCGACTCTCATTTCAGGCCTTGTAGATAATTTAATATCAAATTCTTTGAAACCTAAATCGGCATATAAACTTGATAAAAATTCTATAAATAATCCTGTTTCTGATTCTATTTGATTCTCGGTACAAAAAATGTGTCCATCATCTTGGGTAAATGCACGAACTCTCATCAACCCATGCATAGTTCCAGAAGGCTCATATCTATGACACAAGCCAAATTCAGCATATTTTAAAGGTAAATCTTTATATGATTTTATTCCTTGATTATAAATTTGAACATGGCCTGGACAATTCATTGGTTTAAGAGCATTTATCCTTTTTTCATTTGCATGCTCTTCATCAATTTCAGTTATAAACATATTTTCGCGATATTTATCCCAGTGTCCTGAGGCCTCCCATAACTTTCTATCAATAACTTGGGGGGTGTTTACCTCTATGTATCCACTATCTTGCAACCTTTTTCGAACAAAATTTCTTAAATTTCTGTATATAGTCCATCCATTTGAATGCCAAAAAACCATTCCAGGAGCTTCTTCTTGAAAATGAAACAAATCCATTTCTTTACCTAGTTTTCTATGATCTCTCTTTTCAGCCTCTTCGATGGAATGAATATATGCATTTAAATCCTTATCATTTTTCCAAGCTGTACCATATATTCTGGTTAGCATTTTATTTTTTGAGTCTCCCTTCCAATATGCTCCTGCTAATTTAGTAAGCTTGAAGGATCCTATATGTTTTAGATTTGGTAAATGAGGACCTCTGCATAAATCTACAAATTTAGAGTCTTCTTGATAATAAAGTTGAAAATTATCTTCTTGATCTGAATCTTCAATAATTGATTCTTTATAAGGTTCCTTTTCTGACTTAAAGACTTTGATGGCATCTTCTCTTGAATGCAATGATTTAATGATTGATGAATTAGTAGCAATAACTTTTTTCATTTCTTTTTCAATTGCTTCCAAATCTTCTGTTGAAATCGGTTTCTTGAATTCAAAGTCATAATAAAAGCCATCTGTAATAGTTGGGCCAATAGCTAATTTAGTGTCTGGATATAAATTTTTAACTGCTCTTGCAAGAACTTGAGCGGTAAGAGTATGACGCATTATCTCAAGACCCTCTTTAGAGTCTATTGTAATTATAGATACTTCAGAGTCATCCATAATTGGATCACATAAATCTTTTTGAGAACCATTTACTTCAACAGCAATTGCTGCTTTTGCAAGCCCTGGACCAATACTGTTTGCTAAATCTAGTCCTGTAGATCCTGATTCTAGTTTACGGATACTTCCATCCGGTAGCGTTATATTCATGTTGCTATTATATAGGTAAATACACGACTGTATTAGTTGAAAGTATCATTATGAATACCAAGGTCGTTACCATAGGTCCAAGATACACTCTGCCGGTCATATAAAAAAAATACCTATTAAAGTAAGGCAGAACGAACATCATTGGTACAATTGCGAATAACAAATTAACGCTTAACCAGTTTGTTGTCCAAAAAACAGTTCCAGTTTTTGCAAAAGTTATGTACTGAATGAGAATTATAAAAAATAAGCCTAAAGAGTTTGCAATTCCTGCAATCATCATAGATTTCCATTCAGGCTGACCTTCTATTCTCATTGCTCCATTGACTCGTAATGAATTTGAAAAAAAGAAAATAAAAAATAATGGAGCATACATGGCTAGCACCAGCAACATTTCAGGCTGAAATACTCTCACTCCCATAAACCAAAATCTATAATCAACGTGAAAAATATAATAGATAAGAAATAAAAATAAATAGTAAAGAGTAAATACTAGAAGAGATAAAATAATAGTTTTAAGGATGTATTTACTATCAGCTTTCAAACCCCATGATGATGACTGAACTCCGTGTTTCTTTCCAAACAATTGAAAAGATAATGTAAATAAAATAATTCCAATTATTCCATTAAATGCAGCCCATAACATTACGGAATTATTCATACGTTGAGGATAAAACCATGTCATTCTTCGATTTGTAGCGTCTTCAAATATATACTTAGCAGCATCAACCATTGGTATATAAGAAAAACATGCTATCAAAGCACCTAAAAAAAATATTATCCAAAAAATTGTTTTCGAATTTTTATTTTGCCTTGGAAGGGCTTTGGGTATTTCCTTCACAAGTGATTTAAATACTCCAAAAGTGAGAAGAGTTTTTGATAACGGAATCAACATTATCATTGCAGTAATCATAGAAATTAAAGTCATTAATTCTTTCCATTGCCATATTTGGTTTGATGATGAAATAGGTGAATTGACCCCAAAAACTGTTTCAAAATATTCTATTTGATTTGCTGTCGCAATATTGTTGTATGGTTGAAATGGGTGAATTAATTCTTCATTATGGATAACTCTTAATGAACTATTCTCAAGAGATCCATAATATTTTCCTAACTCAACTTCTTGTAAATTTTCATTTCCATTATTTATACCCCAGTTAACTACTCTTAGTGATTCGGGTGCAATCTTCATATTTGAAGCATCCCAGCCAGTTAATTCATTTCTAAATGCTCCTTCATCATACAGAGCATAACTAACACCAACATTAGATTGAATATCTTTAAGGACTTCGTCTAATAAAGTTAATACATACCCAGATACATAAACTGAGTGTAGTTTGGATGCTTCATTGTTTTGAGAAGCCTGTTTACCAAAATAATTTGCTCCTCTTATTGCCGCATTACCTCCCATTGAGTGACCTGTGGATGCAATTTTATTAATATCTATGTAATCAAGAAATTCTCCAGAAAATGCATACTCAACCAAGTGAAACATTCCATACCCTTCTGTAGTTGCTGATCTTCTGCTTCGTGATGAGCTTGAAAGGCCTTGAGCATATGGATCAATAAGAGCAATGACCATTCCTCTCCTTGATAATTCAATTGCGATATTTGATAAAGCCTCTTTCGACCTTTGAAAGCCTGGAACAACTACAATAAAAGGTGCTTTGTTATCTTTGGTGGCTGAGTGAGGCTTATACAAATCAAAAACTAAATGTTGTCCATTTTGAGTATCTATTTTGAACGAATTGACTTCCACTTTTCCAAAACTTGTTTGCACAAGCGAAGCCACTGCACTACAAAAAATAATTAAAAAAATGCATCTAAACAAAGATTTCATAGGCAGATTATAATCTTTATGAAAATCTTTAAAAGTAAAAGGCCTTCTTAGTTAAATGGATATAACAGATCCCTCCTAAGGATTAGTTGCAGGTTCGATTCCTGCAGAGGGCACCAAAAAAAAGCCGATATTTAGTCGGCTCTTTTTAATTGCTAATTGGTATTATTAATCTTCAAAATCTGAAGCCTGAGTTTTATGAACGCCACCATAGCTAGCTGGTGAGTAATGAGCAGTTTTTACAACCCATTTTCCTGATTCTTTAACCCAATTCATAGTTACTCTTGTTCTGTAATCACTAAGGCTGCCATCATTTCCAACCATACCTTCAGAATAAAATCTAACATGAACTACATCCTCGGATATAGATGTTGCTTCAGCATAAAAATGTTGAGTTACAGCATCTCCACTTTTTGCCCAACTAGCCTCTGTCTGAGTAGCTAATGGCTTGTGAAAACTTCCATCTGAGTTAGTGTCTAAAGTTCCAGTCTTACTCGACATAGCCACAACAGTTTTATAATCCTTACTATTTCTTGCATCCATGTATTCTGAAAGCGCTTTTAAAACTTCCTTTTCTGATGACATATGTCCATCAGCAATGACAGATACTGTCGTTAACATTAATAGACTTGTTAATAAATATTTTTTCATACCTTTCTCCTTTTAAAAACCCTAATAAATATGCATATAATAGTACATTATTAATAGTTAAATGTATCGATATGAACTGTGTTTAAGGAACGAGCCAAGAAGAAGAATATTCACCATCCCAGTTATGAAGAGCTCTTCGGTGACCTGAACTTTTTAAATATAAAAATTCAAGGGAAGAGAACCTGAAAAGTAAAACTGCAAAATTTGTATAACCGTCCTCAATATTTCCATCTTTCAAATCATATTCAGAAGGATCTTCAATATGCATTGTAGATCCGCCGTCAACTGAGTAGCATTTTTTAGACCTTGAAGTAGATTCATCCCATGCAGACTTAGTAACATGATTATCATAATTAACTTCGACAGTGCCTTGGAGTTTAAGTTGAATTTTTAATTCGGGATCATATCCCAATATTGCAGCATTATTATTAAGTTCAAATTCTTTAATTTTTGCAGCTCTTGCGTCTGTATGAAAACGTAAGTATCTTTCGTTTTTATTAAACTCTCTTAAAACTACTACCCTTGAGGCAACTTTTTCATTGTCATGTGAGGATAGAACTAAGGTATGAAATAGAGTTTTAGCATTTTCAACTGCATCAGCAAGAATTAACTCAGAACTCTCTAATGTTTGTGATATATCAGAGTAGGAATCAGGTAATTCAATCATGATTCGATTGACCAATCGGTTCCTGAATCGGTATCTTTTATTTTAATGCCCATTTTTGATAGCTCATTCCTAATTAAATCAGCTTTGGCATAATCTTTTTGAGCTTTAGCTTCTAGACGAGAAGCAACTAGCTTATCAATTTTATTTTTGTCAATATTTTCAAGTTCTTCATTAAACCAAGATGAGGGCTCTTCTTGTAAGATGCCTAATATTTCTCCACATAGAATTAGTTTTGATTTAAAAATTGATCTATCTTCTTCTGTTTTAATTAAATCGAAATCTTTGATGAGTTTATTAAGGTTCGCTAAAAAACCAGGAGTATTGAGATCATCCATTAAAGATGCAATAAAATCTGGTGAAATATTTTTTGACTCTTTATTTATAGTATCTGAAAGATCCTCAAGAATTTTATAAAGCTTATCAAGAAGTTTTTTTGCTTGATGAGCTACTTGGTCATTCCAGTCAAGTCCTTGTCTATAGTGAGAGGAAAGTAAAGCTAGTCTTATTACTTCTCCATGATACTTTTCAGATAGGTCTTTTACCAAAATGATATTGCCGAGAGATTTTGACATTTTCTCACCATTAATTGTTACAAAGCCGTTATGCATCCAATAATTAGCGTATGAGTTAGGATTTTCAATATCTCCAGAGGAACAACAACTTTGTGCAATTTCATTTTCATGATGGGGGAAAGTTAGATCTTTCCCACCGCCGTGAATATCAAAAGGTAGTCCTAGTGTCTTTTTTGACATGGCTGAGCACTCTGTATGCCATCCAGGCCTCCCAAAGCCCCATGGAGACTCCCACCCTGGTTGATTCTCATTACTTGGTTTCCATAAAACAAAATCTGCTGGATCTTTTTTAAAAGGAGCTACATCGACTCTGCTTCCAGCTATCTGACCTTCCCTATTAACATTTGAAAGCATTCCATAATTTAAATACGACGGAACATGAAAAAGAACATGCCCTTCTTTTTCATAGGCATGCTCTTTAGTAATTAGATCTTGAATTAACTCAATCATTTCAGTGATATATTCTGTTGCTTTCGGTTGAATATCTGGAATCATGACTGAAAGTTTAGCCATGTCTTCATTATAAATATCTGTATATTTTTCTGTGATTTCTTTAATGGGGAGATTTAACTCATTTGCAGCATCAATGATCTTATCGTCTATATCTGTAATATTAGAAACATAAGTAACTTTTGGATGAGTGTATCTCAAAAGTCTTACTAAGGTATCAAATACAACTGCCATTCGAGCATTACCTATATGAGCGTAATTATAGACCGTTGGACCACAAGCATATATCTTTACATGAGAAGGATCTATAGGATTAAACTCTTCTTTTTTTCCTGAAAGAGTATTAAATACTTTTAAAGACTGCACTGTTTGCACCATGTTCAAATACTTCAACTGATATTAATTTTACTCTTTGATTGGTTTGCTCTTCAATAAAGTTACTTGAAAAATTGTGAGTCAGTTCAGCAAATTTTTCACATCCAACTTCATCCATAGAAATAATTTTTGCAAGACCTAGCTCCTCACCAAGTCTTTCCAATTCTTTAAGTTTTGGATCATCTCTTGCTATTACTAAAGTATGGTCGAAGTGATTCTTGATCCATTCTTGAATAACTCCAAAACCTCCAAAATCATAAACCCATGATTTGTCATCCAGTTCACTAGCTTCTAAAGTAAATCTAAAACCTAAACTGTATCCATGAATATATTTACAATCAGAATCTGCTTTCCACTGTCTAAAAGCACAAGAAAATCCTCTTTCGGCACCAAAAGTTTTTATTACTTGAAATGTTTTCATACAATATTTTTTAAATCAATTATATCAAGGTCTCTTAAAGCTTTTAATAATGGTAATAGAGGCATTCCTCTAATTGTATATGAGGATCCTTTCACAGAAGAAAATAAATTACATCCAAGGGATTCAAATTTATATGCACCTGCTGCATTGATAGGATTTTCAATTTTTACATAATTAATAATCTCTTCTTCTGATAATTCATGCATATTAAGCTCAACAGCCTCAGAATACTCCCATATAGATTTACTATCTTTAAAAAGACAAACTCCACTATGTTGATAATGAGTTTTGCCAGATAACTGTTTTAGGTTAGCTATAGCTTTCGCTGTCGATCCGGGTTTATCAAATAAAACGTTATCTAGAACGCACATTTGATCTCCACCGATAACTATTGAATCTGGATTAGATTTGCTTACTTCTAATGCTTTTGCAGAAGCTAGTTTTATAACTTTTTCTGGATAGGAAAGATGTAAAACTTCTTCTTTTATAATATCCTCATTAACCTCTGAGGTTATAACTTTAAAATTGAGGCCAGCATCTTCCAGCATTACTTTTCTGCTTTCGGAGCCTGAGGCTAAAATAATGGGTAATTTTGGATTGATACTAGATAGTATCGATTCCTCGTTCATTTAAAACTTTTTAGGCATATTGATTAAGTTAATAAACTCTTCTCTCGCTTTGTTATCTTCTCTAAAAATTCCCAGCATTCTGGAAGTTATTGTGCTTGATTCAGTCTTATGAATTCCTCTTGTGCTCATGCAGCCGTGACTAGCATCAATTACGACAGCAACACCTTTTGGTTGAAGAACATCTTGAATAGTATCTGCAATTTGAGCAGTCATTGTTTCTTGAGTTTGCAATCTTTTTCCAAAAATATCTACAAGTCTCGCAAGCTTACTAATGCCAACAACCCTGTTATTAGGGATGTATCCAACGTGTGCAACTCCAACAATTGGAACCATGTGATGTTCACAATGAGATTCAAGCCTGATATCACGCACTATTACTGCATCATCATAACCTTCAACCTCTTCAAAAGTTTTGTTAAGAACTTCATATGGGTCTTCATCATATCCAGAAAAAAATTCTTTATATGCCTTTGCTACTCTTTTAGGAGTTTCAACAAGGCCTTCTCTATCTGGGTTATCACCAGTCCACAATATAAGTTTTCTGACTGCTTCTAAAACTTCTGACTCGCTTGGTTTGTTGCTCATTTGTTTTCCTTAAATTAGGTTCATATTTTATACGAAAAAAGGAGCAAATAGCTCCTTTTTAATAAAATGGGATTTTTACATCATACCGCCCATACCGCCCATTCCGCCCATATCAGGCATCGGTGGCATTGGTGTATCATCTTTAGGTACGTCAGTAACCATTGCTTCTGTTGTTATCATCATTCCTGCGATAGAACCTGCAGCTTGAATTGCAGTTCTAGTAACTTTAGCAGGGTCAAGAATACCCATCTCAATCATATCTCCAAATTCACCAGTAGCAGCATTAAAGCCATATGAGGCTTTGCCGTCTTTAATATTTGCAACTATTACAGATGACTCTTCACCAGCATTGGATACTATTTGTCTTAGAGGCGCTTCAAAGGCTTTTTTAGCAATATTAATGCCAACACTCTGATCATCATTGTCACCAGTTACTTTATTAACTGCTTCAAGACATCTAATTAATGCTGAGCCTCCTCCTGGAACTACTCCTTCTTCAACAGCAGCTCTAGTCGAGTGTAAAGCATCTTCTACTCTTGCTTTTTTCTCTTTCATTTCAACTTCTGATCCTGCACCAACTTTTATTACCGCAACACCGCCTGCTAATTTAGCAACTCTTTCTTGAAGTTTTTCTTTATCATAATCTGAAGAAGTTTCTTCAATTTGTGCCCTGATTTGATTAACCCTTGCAGCTATTCCTTGTTCATCGCCAGCACCATCAATGACAGTAGCATTATCTTTATTTAGAACAACTCTCTTAGCAGTTCCTAGATCTTCTATGGAGGCTCCTTCAAGTGAAAGACCTACTTCATCTGATATTACAGTTCCTCCAGTCAATATAGCGATATCTTCAAGCATAGCTTTTCTTCTATCACCAAAACCTGGTGCCTTACAAGCAGCTGCTTTCACAATACCTCTAAGATTATTAACAACTAAAGTTGCAAGTGCTTCGCCCTCTATGTCCTCTGCAATAATCAAAAGTGGTCTTCCTGCTTTTGCAACAGATTCCAGTAAAGGTAATAAATCTCTGATATTGGAAATCTTCTTATCAAATAAAAGAATTAATGGGGTTTCAAGTTCAACAGTCATATTGTCTTGATTTGTAATAAAGTAAGGTGAAAGATAGCCTCTATCAAATTGCATACCTTCAACAACATCTAGTTCATTTTCTATGCCGCTACCTTCTTCAACAGTTATAACGCCTTCTTTACCAACTTTTTCCATTGCTTCAGCTATAATTGCTCCAACTGCCTCGTCTCCGTTTGCTGAAATAGTTCCAACTTGAGCAATTGCTGTATTGTCCGTGCAAGG
>ERZ802822.559-NODE-559-length-25437-cov-40.044440_pt1 | contig 25437 bp, 32 predicted proteins | sample MGYA00345649_ERZ802822 | MGnify/ENA primary metagenome ERZ802822 (study PRJEB30503, sample SAMEA104212359) | marine metagenome | biome: Westerlies Biome; feature: [SRF] surface water layer (ENVO:00010504) within the epipelagic zone...; material: water...
TTCGTTCGACTTGCATGTGTTAAGCACGCCGCCAGCGTTCATCCTGAGCCAGGATCAAACTCTCCGTTGTAGATCAAGTCCTCTTGATAACTTTCATCATCTCAACTTGATTTGCGTCACCCATTACTCAGCATTCGCTGGAAACAGTTGAGGCCTCCTTCCCGCTGACACAGAAAGGGTTCTTAAGAGTGCACATCTAGATTTCTCTATCTATGACTTTCCAGGATCTCAGATCCGGTTGTTGCTCCACATTGCGCACACCGGCAACAGAAAGGATCGTGAAAACCTTCCCGTTGCAAGCACAATGCTTCGACGCAACGAAATTTTTTGACGGGACCTCACACCTTCATCGCTTCTTCATTCAGTTCCTCACCTCACCTTTCGGCTCGGCTCAGAACCAAACGCGATGAAAGCGTCAGTTCCTAAACTTTTCAATTGTCCAGGTGCGATCAATTCCCTAACCCCTTCCTTTCAGAAGAGTGGTAACTGATCAACGCGGCCTCTCGCGACCGCTTGAAGAACTTACAACACCGTGGGATCGCTCCCTCTTGATCTTGTAAGTGACCCAAGACACCTCAAGGCTTTCGCCCCTCAGGCTTCGGTCTTGCGCTCTCACCTCTCGGCTCCTGCGCAAGACAAAACCATAACACTCCTCACCCCCAAGGCGCAACCACAGACCATCCGAAGCATCTGCAGAGTTGCTTCCACTGGCGAAATCCATTGCCACACCTAGCTTCTGAACAGAGGAGACCATGTGGATGGCAGGGGGTTTCACGGAACAGAGTCAGCGCTTTCGCCCCAGTTCCAAGGAAGAGCATGTGGTGCAAAAGGCTGAAGAGCACTTCGAGCGCACCCTGATCACCATTCGTGGAGAGCTCGCCGGCAGCGTGGCTGCCCTGGAACATCCCAGCGATGACGAAGCCCTGAACTACGGCGAGATCTTTCTCAGGGACAACGTTCCCGTGATGATCTATCTGCTGCTGAAGCGCCGGTTTTCGATCGTCCGGCAGTTCCTGACGGTGTGCCTGGATCTTCAGAGCACGAGCGTGCAAACCCGCGGCGTCTTCCCCACCAGCTTCGTGGAGGAAAACGAGGAACTGGTGGCCGACTACGGGCAGCGTTCAATCGGACGGATCACCTCCGTGGACGCAAGCCTCTGGTGGCCGATTCTCTGCTGGATTTACGTCAAACGCAGCGGAGACACGGAGTTCGGCCGCAGTCCAGAAGTGCAACGGGGTCTGCAACTGCTCCTGGACCTGGTGCTCCACCCCAGCTTTGAAGGCACGCCGGTGCTGTTCGTCCCCGACTGCGCCTTCATGATTGATCGCCCCATGGACGTGTGGGGCGCACCGCTCGAGGTGGAGGTGTTGCTGTTTGCAGCCCTACGCAGCTCCATTGAGCTGATGGAGCTCTGCCAGCGCCACGAAAGCAGTGTGCTTCTTGAAGAACGGCTGCGCCTGAGCCGTCGCTGGATGCATGACCTACGTCAGTACCTGCTGAAGCACTACTGGGTCACCAGCAAAACCATGCAGGTGCTCAGACGACGACCCACCGAGCAGTACGGCGACAACCAATACCAGAACGAATTCAACGTTCAACCCCAGGTGATCCCTGACTGGCTCCAGGACTGGCTGGACAACCGAGGTGGATATCTGATCGGCAACATGCGCACAGGTCGACCGGACTTTCGTTTTTACAGCCTCGGCAATTCACTCGCCTGTCTGTTCGGGTTGCTGACGGCACCACAGCAACGTGCCCTGTTCCGCCTGGTGCAACACAATCGCCAGCATCTGATGGCACAGATGCCGATGCGCATCTGTCACCCCCCCATGGAGGGGGTGGAATGGGAGAACAAAACTGGATCAGACCCCAAGAACTGGCCCTGGAGCTATCACAACGGTGGCCACTGGCCCAGCCTGCTCTGGTATTTCGGAGGATCGATCCTTCTGCACGAGCGCATCCATCCCCATGCGGACATGCTGCTGATGACGCAGATGAAAACGTTGGTGGAGGAGTGCTACTGGAGCCAACTCAACCAACTTCCTCGCCAGCAATGGGCCGAATACTTCGATGGGCCCACGGGAACCTGGGTTGGGCAGCAATCACGCACCTACCAAACCTGGACCATCGTTGGTTTCCTGCTGCTGCATCACTTCCTCAGGGTTGAACCTAACGACGTGTTGATGCTGCACCTCGATGCCGGTTTGAGCTGAGCAACAAAAAACCCCGACTCCAAAGGAGCCGGGGTCCAACGAAACACCAAGTCTTGAATCAGAACAGGCCGAGGGTCAGTGACTTGTCAATCGGGAGAGCAGCACCAATTCCGAGGTAGATGGTGGTGACGGTTCCGAACAGGAACACAGTCATCGCGACAGGACGACGGAAAGGGTTCTGAAACTTGTTGAAGCTCTCAATGAAGGGAACAAGCATCAGGCCCAGGGGGACAAGGGTCTGGAGAGCGATGCCCAGCAGTTTGTTGGGAACGACCCGAAGGATCTGGAACACGGGGTAGAGGTACCACTCAGGAAGGATTTCCAGAGGAGTGGCGAAGGGATCAGCCTTGTCAGCCAGCATCGCGGGGTCAAGAACCGCAAGGCCAACAATGCAGGCGATGGTTCCGAGGATGACGACCGGGAAGATGTAGAGAAGGTCGTTGGGCCAGGCAGGTTCTCCGTAGTAGTTGTGCCCCATGCCCTTGGCGAGCTTGGCGCGCATCTTGGGATCGGAGAGGTCAGGCTTCTTGAGAATGTGCATCGGTGAATCCAGGTGTTGAGTTAACGGTAGGAACGCAGATCACAAGGGACCAGAAATGCCCTGCTTCCGAATCATCAGGAAGTGCATGAGCATGAATACGGCGAGCAGCCATGGCATCACAAAGGTGTGGAGGCTGTAGAAGCGAGTGAGTGTGGACTGACCGACACTTTCGCCACCGCGGAGCAGCTCCACCATGAAGTCACCCACAACTGGGATGGCTGCTGGGACGCCGGAAACAATCTTGACGGCCCAATAACCAACCTGGTCCCAGGGCAGGGAGTAACCGGTGACACCGAAGGAAACAGTGATCACGGCCATGGTGACGCCGGTGACCCAGGTGAGCTCACGGGGACGCTTGAAGCCGCCGGTGAGGTAAACACGGAACACGTGAAGAATCAGCATCAGCACCATCATCGATGCGCTCCAGCGATGCACCGATCGAATCAACCAGCCGAAGCTGACGTCGGTCATCAGGTACTGAACAGAGGAATAGGCCTCGGCAACAGTCGGCTTGTAATAGAAGGTCATCGCGAACCCAGTCGCGAACTGAATCAGGAAGCAAACCAGGGTGATGCCGCCCAGGCAATAAAAGATGTTGACGTGGGGCGGCACGTATTTCGTGCTGATGTCATCAGCAATGTCCTGGATTTCCAGACGTTCCTGGAACCAGTCGTAAACAGGGGATGAGTTCGCCATGCACAAGCGGGCTCGGGTTGCGAAAGTCTACGCAGCACGCTTCTTCCAAGGAGCCGACCCGACCGTGATGTATCCAACTGTTAACGATCCCTCAGAGTGCCTGCGGCACAGGCGTTCTCACTGGGTCAAGTCCCTTTGTGTCCTGATCCTCGGACTGTTTTTGACGCTTGCTGGCCCCTGTTCGGCCACAGCGCTGAGCGATACCCAACAGTTGGTGGTGGACAGCTGGCGGCTGGTGAACCAGGGATATCTCGATCCCGAACACCTCGATGCCGTGCGCTGGCGACGTCAGCGCCAGAAGGCTCTGGAAAAAAGCATCGTCAGCAGCGAAGACGCTTACAGCGCCATCGACGGGATGCTCTCAGCTCTCGATGATCCCTACACCCGTCTGCTGCGCCCAGACGATTACGCCGCACTGAAGGACAGCACCAGCGGCAACCTCAGCGGCGTCGGCTTGCAGCTTGGCCCCTCCGAACAGTCCGATCGGGTGGTGGTGATCTCTGCCCTCGATGGATCCCCCGCCTCGGATGCCGAGCTCATGACCGGCACGTCGATTCTCGCTGTGGATGGCACATCTGTGACGGATCTGGGGCTAGAGGGCACAGCTGCTGCTCTTCGAGGTGACGTGGGAACGCAAGTGGTGCTGAGCATCGAAGCGGCCGATGGCTCTGCCGATGAGGTCACCCTGGAGCGACGCAGCGTTGACCTGCGACCGGTTCGAACGCGGCGACTGCGCAGCGATGACCACACCTTCGGCTATCTGCGCATCACGCAATTCACCGATGGCGTTCCTGAACAGGTGCAACAGGCGCTGGAGGAACTTCAGGACAAAAACATCGAAGGTTTAGTGCTGGACCTGCGCAACAACTCTGGGGGTCTGGTGAGTTCCGGTCTCGCAGTTGCCGATGACTTCCTCGCCGGCGGCACCATCGTGGAAACCCGCAACCGCGATGGCATCGATGACGCCATCAACGCCAACCCCTCAACCCTTTATGACGGCCCCATGCTGACCCTGGTGAATGGGGGAACGGCAAGCGCCAGCGAAATCCTGGCGGGAGCACTGCAGGACAACGAACGCTCCACGCTGCTGGGCCACCAAACCTTCGGCAAAGGGCTGATCCAGACCCTGACCAATCTCAGTGATGGCAGCGGTCTTGCGGTCACAGTGGCCGGCTATGTCACCCCCAACGGTCACGACATCCAGGGCGAAGGGATTGCACCGGACCGGCAGCTCTCCGATCCAGAACCCCTGGCACCCGGTGGTGATGGAGACCGTTGGATCAGCGAAGCCGAGCAGTGGATGGAAGCCCTGCTGGAGCAATCGCCGGATCCCGCTGCCGAATGAGTCAGCGGACGTACCACGACCCTCTCCACCGCGGCATCCAGCTGGATAGCCATCGGCCCGGCGAGGCCATGGTGATGGCCCTGGTCGAGACAGCACCCTTTCAGCGTCTGCGCAGGGTTCGGCAACTGGGGCCAGCATTTCTGACCTTTCACGGCGCTGAATCAAGCCGGTTCACCCATTCACTCGGCGTGTTCCATCTGGCCAGGCAGGCCTTTGAGCGTCTGTTGAAGCTCAGCCCGGATCTCGAACCTCATCGGCCACTGCTGTACGCCGCCGCTCTCCTCCACGACATCGGCCATGGCCCCCTCAGCCACACCGGCGAGGAGATGTTCGGGCTGCATCACGAAAGCTGGTCAGCCCGAATCGCGCAAAACCATCCCCAGATTCAGGCCTGCCTTGATCAAGAGGATCAGGGCACGGCACAGGCCGTTGCGGCACTTCTGGAACACGGCCAGGCGCCCCACCCCGTGGTGAAGCGGCTGGTAAGCAGCCAGTTGGACTGTGACCGGCTGGATTACCTGCTCAGGGACAGCTACAGCACAGGCACCCGTTACGGCCAGTTGGATCTGGAGCGCATCATGGCGGGGCTGACCTTGTCCCCCGACGGGGATCTAGCCATTCATCCAAAGGGCCTGATGGCCGTTGAGCACTACCTGGTGGTGCGCAACCTGATGTACCGCAGCGTGTACAACCATCGCCTGAACGTGGTGTGCAACTGGTTGTTGGAACGGCTTGTGCGCCTGGCCCGGCAGCTGGGTCCTGACCTCGTCTGGGCTGATGGCGTGATGCAGCGCTGGCTGTGGAACGCCGAAGAACTCGACCTCGACAGTTTTCTGGCCAACGACGACGTCCGCACCGGGTATCACCTGCAGCGCTGGCAGGAGGAGGGACCACCAGCGCTGGCCAGTCTCTGCCGCCGCTTTCGCGAGCGGGATCTGCTCAAAGCCACAGCCGTGACGCAACTCACCCGGGAGGAGCAGCTGCAGGCCCTGGCAGTTGCCGGTCGGCTGGCCGAGCAACGGGGAATCGATCCCTCCCTGAGCTGCGGACTGCGTCATCAGGAATTGAGGGGCTATCACCCCTATCGAGGGGGACTCAGGCTGTGGGACGGCGAGCAGATGCAAGCTCTGGAAGAGGCTTCACCCCTGGTGGCCAGTCTGGCCACCCCCGCCGCCACCTCCTGGCTGATTCATCCCAGGGAGATCCAGAAGGAGCTGAGGAGAACGATGGACGTTGAATGGGGCTCTTCCTTGACATCCGATCGGTGAAGACGCTGCACCTGCCGGATCAACGGCTTCAGCACTGGCGAGATGCCTTGCCAGACCTGCTGAACACCTGCCCTGTGGGCAGGCTTGATCTTCACTGCGGAGACTGGTCGCTGACCTGCAGTGACCTCAGAGATCTGCAACGGATCCTGGAAGACTCCGGTCGGCAGATCCATCGGCTGGAGGTCACGGTCGCCGAAACGGTGGTGAGTGCAGCGGCAATCGGACTGGATGGTCGACTGTGTGAAGCGGGGTCTTCCGATGAGGACAAGCCATCGCCTCCTCCGGGAAGCCTGACGGTTCATCAGGGCACCCTCCGCTCCGGAGACCACCTGCAGAGTGATGGCAGTCTTCTTGTGGTTGGAGACGTCAACCCCGGCGCTCGAATCAGCGCGGCCGGGGACGTGTTGGTATGGGGACGGCTGCGGGGGGTCGCCCATGCCGGCAGGGACGGTGCGACCTCAACGCGGATCGTGTCGCTGCATCTGCGGCCGCTGCAACTGCGCATCGCTGATGTGGTCGCGCGCGGGCCGGAGGACCAACCCATTGCTGGCATGGCGGAGCAGGCGCGTCTGGTGGATGGCGAGATCGTGATCGAACCAGCCCAGCCCCAGGCCCTGGCTCGGTCCTGATCAGGTTGTCACCTGCAACACGCTGCCTATCGTGATCAGACCTTTGTGATGACCTCGTGTCGACGACGCGAACAATCCTGATCTGCTCGGGCAAGGGCGGCGTCGGCAAGACCACCACCACAGCCAATCTCGGCATCGCTCTGGCCCGCCGGGGCGCCAGCACCGTGGTGCTGGATGCTGATTTCGGTCTGCGCAACCTCGATCTTCTCCTCGGCTTGGAGAACCGCATCGTTTACACAGCCCAGGAAGTTTTGGCGGAGACCTGCCGGCTGGAGCAGGCCTTGGTGAAGCACAAACAGGAACCGAATCTGGCGCTGCTTCCAGCCGGGAATCCCCGCATGCTCGAGTGGCTGACCCCCAAGGACATGCAGGCGATTGTTGCGCTGCTGGAGGAGCGCTTTGATTACGTGCTGATCGACTGCCCGGCAGGAATCGAGGATGGCTTCAAGAATGCTGCGGCCGCGGCCAGGGAAGCCGTGGTGGTGACCACACCGGAAGTGGCGGCCGTACGGGATGCCGACCGGGTGATCGGCCTGCTCAACACCCAGGGGGTTTCCCCGGTCCAGCTGGTGTTGAACAGGGTTCGCCCCAAAATGATGTCGACCCAGGAAATGCTGTCCGTGGACGACGTAACGGACATCCTTGCGCTGCCATTGCTCGGCCTGGTATTCGAAGACGAGCAGGTGATCGTGAGCACCAACCGCGGCGAGCCACTCACCCTCGGCCCTGCCAATTCCCCAGCGGCCCAGGCTTACACCAACATCGCCGGCCGCCTGCAGGGTGAAGACATTCCATTGATGGACCCCGCCAAGGCCCGTCAGGGACTGCGCGCCAAGATGCGCAGGCTGATGCAAACCAAGATCTTCTGAACCGATGACCCTGCAAGATCTGATCGACAAACTGCTGGGGCGTCAGCCTGCAAGTGCCGACACGGCCCGTCAGCGCCTGCAGCTTGTGCTCGCCCATGACCGCAGTGATCTCAACCCTGAACTGCTGGATCAGATGCGGCGGGAGATTCTCGAGGTGGTGTCCCGTTATGTGGAGATCGACCTTTCAGAAGGTGATGTCAGTCTCGAAACCGAGGATCGTGTCACCGCTCTGGTCGCCAATCTGCCCATCCGCCGCACCCTCTGACCTGTTGCGGTTCATTCGTTTCAACGGTGTCTGGGGAATGCTTCGGTCATCCGACCTTGATGCATGTTCTCCGACATTCCGCTCACCCCTGCCGAACAACGGGTGAGCGCTCTTCTTCTCCAGGGTCTCAGCAACCGGGCCATCGCAGAGCGGCTGGTGATCAGCCACCGCACCGTTGAATGCCACATCAGCCGGGCCCTGGCCAAAACCGGTTGTGTCAACCGGCTGGAACTGGCGCTGCGGATGCTTACGATGCCTTCAACGCCGGCTTAGCTCAGCGGTAGAGCAGCGCTTTTGTAAAGCGAAGGTCATCGGTTCAAATCCGTTAGCCGGCTTCAGAGTGGTCATGGCTTGGTCCGTTCCCAGTCTGTTCCCATTGGCGACCAGACAACAGCCAAAGCGCCAGTGGAAGCACCAGCCAGCCCAGCCATCCGAGGCGGAGAACTGACGTGAGAACGGCTTCAAGGGGCTCCACCAGCCAGTGCAGCAGGCCCAGCAGCAGCAGGATGCACCCAATCAATGTCGTCATCCGCCTTCGGTGATCCTCTGAGGCATCACAGCACCCTGGCGCAGCACGTTCCAGCGTCCTGAGGACGTCCAGCTGATGACGGTGCTGGCCTGCCCCGAAGGGGGGAGCCAGGGTTGAGGCCCCAACTGGGGAAGGTTGGGGAAGTAGACCGCAGCCTGCTCCGGAGTCATGGCTGCTGGATCTCCGGAAGGATTCGCACTGCTGGTGGCCAGGGGACCGGTGCGGTGCAGCAGCTCGCGACACTGACGACAGTTGGGAATACGGAGTCCGAGACGGGTTCCCCCTGGGTTGAGCGCCTCGAGGACCGCCCCATGGGCCGGAACCACAAGGGTCAGGGCTCCAGGCCAATGCCGCTCAGCCATCCAGCGAGCATCGTCGCGACAGGACGGCTGGGCATGGCGCAGCAACACCTCCGCCGTCGCCCCCAGCAGGATCAATGGTTTATCGGCAGGCCTGCGCTTGAGTCGCCAGATGTCACCAGCATGCGGCGGAGCAATGGCGAGCCCTGGCACGGTGTCGGTGGGGATCACCGCCGCACCACCTTCAAGAAGGTGCTCTGCCAGCTCGTGGGAACCCAGCACCCTGGCTCTATGGCTGCTCATGAGCACGGGGAGAGCGACCGGCGGGCCAGAGCGAAGCGGTTGACGCCTTCGAGATCTCGGGCCCCACGGATGGAGCTCAAGCCAGCATGGTTCAACAGGTTGAGCACCGGTGCGCTCTGATCGTGGTGATGCTCGATCAGGATCCACCCTCCCGGAGCCAGAGCATGACAAGCTCCCGCCACAACCTCACGGATCGCCTGCAAACCGTCGATTCCACCGGCTAAGGCCAGATGGGGTTCATGATCACGGACCACAGGATCGAGGTTGTGGATCAGGTCGGACGGGATGTAAGGGGGGTTGCAGACCACAAGATCGATGTGTCCCCACCACGGCTCCAGCGGTTCCCACCAACGGCCCTGGTGCAGATGCCACTTCCCCTTGGGAGCCAGAGCCTCAAGATTGGTCCTGGCTAATGCAAGGGCATCGGGACTGAGATCGACAGCATGGCCCGGGGTCGCCGGCATCGCCCGACTGAGGGCAACGGCGATGGCTCCAGATCCTGTCCCCAGATCGGCCCAACGTTCGATGGACATCCCGGCGATCGTCTCCAACGCCAGATCCACAAGCATTTCGGTTTCCTGGCGCGGGATCAGGGCTGCGGCCGACACCGCCAGTTCAAGATCGCGCCAGGGACAGCGGCCAACAAGATGCTGCAGGGGAATGGCTTGGTCGAGATGATGCCCCCAGATCTGCTCGAGATCCTTCAGCGAAAGCTTCAGCTGCACAGTGCGCTGCGGCTCCACCAGCAGGCGCTGGAGAGACGACCATGACAGCCCCCCGGCGAGGTCCAGAAGCCAATCGAAGTCGACACGACGCCCCCCTCGCTGAAGCTGCCGACGTCGCCAACTCAGCAGCGATGCCCCCTCCAGCTGCTGGGCGGTGGTCACGGCCGACAGGGCTTCCAGAGAAATCCAGACTCACACACCACCTGCCCTGCCAATTCCAGCTCGAGCAGATCGCTGGCCAGGCGACCAGCCGGCAGCTTGAGGGTCTGTTGAAGCTGCTCGATGGAGGCTCCCGCGCCCAGAGCCTTCACAAGAGCAGGGGCCGTGGCATTGGCCTTGTGGCAAGGCCCGGGGCCGAGATGCTCCACCAGCTCCTTTGGAGACAGCAAGGGCGCAGCCGCGTTCTGCAGAAGCCTGTTGCTGCCACGACTGGACCAGCGCCCCGCATCACCGGGGACAACCCAGACAGGACACTGTTGCTCTGCGGCGAGGCGCGCTGAGATCAAAGCACCGCTGCGATCCGGACACTCCACCACCACCAAAGCGCAGGAAAGACTGACCAACAGGCGGTTCCTGGCAGCAAAGTGACCTGGCTGAACAGACTCCCCAGGCTGGCGCTCGCTCAACAACAAACCGTTGCGAGCGACCTCCTCTTGCAGTGCCTGGTGATGCCGCGGATACACACGATCCAGCGGTGTTCCGAGCACAGCGACGGGAACGCCATCAGCCGCCAGACAACCGCGGTGAGCCGCCGCATCGATCCCCTCCGCCAGACCACTGACCACTGGCCAGCCGGCTCCAGCCAGAACACTGCCCAGATGTTCTGCCATGCGGAGGCCATGGTCCGAGGCAGCACGGGTTCCGACCACGGCCACAGCGCGGCGCTGACCCAGCCAAGCAAGAACATCCGCACGCCCCTGCTGATGGAGCACCAGTGGGGGCCGATCAAGCTTGTTCAAACCCTGGGGCCAGATCTGATCCAGGGGGGTCAGAACATTGCTCGGGATCTTGAGCTGGGGGCTGCTGCCGTACAGCCGCCGGTAACGCTCAACCTTGTCGAGCAGTGGATCAGGCCAGGACAGCACCTGAGCGAGGCGTTCCCTGGACCATGCCCAGCAGTCATCGAGGCCCACACCATGCTCAACGGCAGCGGCCTGTAGCGCAGCCATCCGCGAAGACCCGATGCCCGGGCATCCACTCCAAGCCCACCACCATCCGCGCATCCACGAACTAATACAGATGTATCACTCTAGAGCGTTAGAGGGTCCTCCCTGGAGTGCGGACAGAGCGGGGCGGACGGCCTCCGGAGGCTGTCGAAGCAGCCGCCCACGACCCAGGATCACCAGCTCCACCCGGGCCTCAGCCATGACCCGCCCATCGAGCAAAAAACAGCTCCGCCAGGGCCAGCGCACCCCTGATTGGGACCCACAGTGACTCTCGAGCACAATTTGGTCGCCATGACGGATGGACCGGCGGTATTCCAGGTTCATTGCCACGACAGGCATTTCAACTCCCATGGCCGCCATCGCTGAATAACTCAATCCAGCAGCAGCCAGCGCTTCAACTCGCGCCTCCTCCAGCCAGGCCACATAGGCCCCGTGCCACATCACCCCGGCATGGTCGGTGTGCTGGGGCAACACCCGCTTGCAGAGCCTCCAGGGTTGGGGCGTAACGCTGTCCGTCAGCTTGTCCTGCACTCGGAATCCTGCCCATAGGCTTTCGATCAGGTTGCCGCAACACCGTGTTCAACAAACTCCTGATCGCCGATTCCGGCAAAGGGCATGTGGAGGAAATGATCCGGATGCTGCAGGACATCCCCTCCATGCGCAGCGCCGCTATGGCATTGCTGCACGTGATCCCTGAACAGAGCAAAGCCGGGGCCGATAGCCATCGCATCGATGCTGAAGAACTACTGGACAGCGCCATCAATCGGATGGGACTTGAGCGCAGTCGCGTCACACCACTGGTGAGAGAGGGAGACACAAAGCAGACCGTGCTCAAGGTGGCTGAAGAGCAGAACTGCGACCTGATCGTGATGGGCTCACGGGGGCTTGGACGTCTCCAGTCGATCCTGGCCAACAGTGCCAGCCAGTACGTCTTCCAGCTCTCCACCCGACCGATGCTGCTGGTGCGTGACGACCTTTATGTAAGGCACGTCAACCGCGTGATGGTGACCATCGATGGCACGGGTGTGGGAGACGACGCCCTGCGCAGCGCCTGCGAACTGGTGCAGCAGATTCCAGGCGGCACCCTCACAGGTGTTCACGTCATCTCTCAGGAGACAGCTCCAAGCCGTGGCGGCCTCAGCAAAGCCGACGAACTTCTTCAAGCGGCGGCACAACGGGCCCGCAGCTTCGGGGTGGAACTGAAATGCCTCACCGTTCAGGGCAAAGATATTGGCCGGGCGGTCTGCCAAGCCGCAGAGCAGGGCAATGCTGATCTTCTGGTGATCGCCTCCCAGGACCGTCGGCCCCTTGTGGCTCGGGGTCTTGTCGATCTCGACAAGCTTCTGGGCGGATCAGTCAGTGACTACATCCGCGTGCACGCCCCAGCGCCTGTCTTGCTGGTTCGCGAGCCAGAACGCGGCTGAGATCAACCCTCGCTGCGGTTGGTGCCGATGTAGAGGACGATCAGGAAAATTGCCGGAACCAGGATGAACAGGAGACTGGCGACGAATCCGAGATCGTTGGTTTCCATGGCCGCTGAAGGTGTCCAGGCGAAGGTATCACCGGCCCAAGGCCATCGACCAAGACGCTTCAGTCCTCGTCATCGGCAGTAGCAGCCTTGGTGTCCTCATCGGATGATTCTTCGGGCTCGTCTTCGGCCTCGGGGGGTGCTGGCCAGGCCAGAGGTCCGGCAGGAAGTGGCGCCTGACGCGCTGCGTTCAGGCGGTTGTCGGCGTCCGGCAGGCGCACCTGGGGGCGGGTCAGGACCATCACCGACGTCTCCACCAAGGCCTGACAGGCAAGGCGCCATTCGGCCGGACGTCGGCGAAGCTTGTTGTCCTCAACGGGCGTACGGGCCGTCAACGCCTCCTTCCCACCTTCATCGACAACGGAAACGAAACACGTAATGCATTGGCCACAGCCACCGCAGTTCCCCAGCTGACCTTTCAATCCGTAAAGCTCGATGCCCTCGCGCAGGGCCACCTCCCGCAGGTTTTCGCCCGGGTAGCACTCAACATCACGACCTTCACGGACAAAACGGATCACCGGCATGGGAGATGTCGTCAGCAGCGGCCACCACTATGCGACCAAGGGTTGCGTTTTGTGAACAGCTGATCGCGATCATTCGTGTCACCGAGCGTTTCAGCTGAGGCGACCTCCCACCGCTCCCAGAGAAGAACCCCTTACGATCGCGAGGTCTGACTGCGTTTACACGCGGTCTTGTCCCCCGAACCTGACCCATGGGATTGCCCTGGTATCGGGTGCACACCGTTGTCATTAATGACCCGGGCCGCCTTCTGGCCGTGCACCTCATGCATACAGCCCTAGTTGCCGGCTGGGCCGGCTCCATGGCGCTGTACGAACTCGCCATTTTTGACCCTTCCGACCCTGTCCTGAACCCCATGTGGCGTCAGGGCATGTTCGTGATGCCATTCATGTCACGTCTGGGCGTGACTGGCAGCTGGGGCGGTTGGAGCATCACCGGTGAAACCGGTGTCGATCCCGGCTTCTGGAGCTTTGAGGGTGTTGCTGCTGCTCACATCGTGTTTTCAGGCCTGCTGATGCTGGCCGCCATCTGGCACTGGACCTACTGGGATCTCGAGATCTGGCAGGACCCCCGCACCGGCGAACCCGCCCTCGATCTCCCCAAGATCTTCGGCATTCACCTTCTGCTGGCTGGTCTCGGCTGCTTCGGTTTCGGAGCGTTCCACCTCACCGGTGTCTTCGGCCCGGGCATGTGGGTCTCAGATCCATACGGGATTACTGGTCACCTCGAGGCTGTTCAACCGTCCTGGGGTCCTGAGGGATTCAATCCTTTCAACCCTGGTGGCATCGTTGCTCACCACATCGCGGCTGGAATCGTCGGCATCATTGCCGGCATCTTCCACATCACTACGCGTCCTCCCGAGCGCCTCTACAAGGCTCTGCGGATGGGCAACATCGAAACAGTGTTGGCCAGCGCCATCGCCGCAGTGTTCTTTGCCGCTTTCATCGTGGCTGGAACCATGTGGTACGGCGCAGCTGCTACGCCTGTTGAGCTGTTTGGTCCGACCCGCTACCAGTGGGATCAGAGCTACTTCAAGACCGAGATCAACCGTCGTGTCCAGACCGCCATGGATGACGGTGCGACGCGTCAGGAGGCTTATGAGTCCATCCCTGAAAAGCTTGCTTTCTACGATTACGTCGGCAACAGCCCTGCCAAGGGTGGTTTGTTCCGTGTTGGCCCGATGGTGAATGGTGATGGTCTGGCCACCTCCTGGGTTGGTCACATCGTCTTCACCGACAAAGAGGGTCGTGAACTTGAGGTTCGCCGCCTGCCCAACTTCTTCGAGAACTTCCCTGTCGTCCTCCAGGACGAGCAAGGCATCGTGCGCGCCGACATTCCCTACCGTCGCGCAGAAGCCAAGTATTCCTTCGAACAGCAGGGCGTCACTGCTGAGGTGTTCGGTGGAGCTCTGGACGGTCAGACATTCACCGATCCAGCTGACGTGAAGCGTCTAGCTCGTAAGGCTCAGCTTGGAGAGGGCTTTGACTTCGACCGCGAGACCTACGGTTCCGACGGTGTCTTCCGCAGCTCACCCCGCGGCTGGTTCACCTTCGGCCACGCCACCTTTGCGCTGCTCTTCTTCTTCGGTCACATCTGGCACGGTGCTCGCACCCTCTACCGCGATGTGTTTGCCGGTATCGACCCCGATCTCGGCGACCAGGTGGAATTCGGTCTGTTCGCCAAACTCGGCGACAAATCGACCCGCCGTCTGCCAGAGGGCTACGTTCCTCCCGCTGGAACACCCCTCAACTGATCGCCTCTCAGGAGACCCTCGATGGAAAGCTTCGCTTACGTCCTCATCCTTACCCTCGCGATTGCCACTCTGTTTTTTGCAATTGCATTCCGCGATCCCCCGAAAATCGGCAAGTGATCGATCGATTCAAAAACCCCGCCACGGCGGGGTTTTTTTGTGACCTTTCCTGGATCCAATTCAACGCACCATCGGCCATCCACAGACGACGTCCACTGACAGGCAAAAAACGACGTAATACCGCCCTTTTCATCAGTCAGTTCAATGTTTAAAGTTGAGAGAGTTCTCTAACTGTTTCAGGCTTGCAGTGCCCTTCTTGCCAAAACACTGATAGCCGGGTGCTCGAATCACGGGCAGCTGATGGCGGCAGAAGTGTGCGCCGGCGACGTGAATGCCTGAACTGTGAGTTTCGGTTCACCACCTACGAACGCGTGGAAACCGTTCCCATCACGGTGATCAAGCGCAATGGAAACCGAGAAATCTTCAGCCGCAGCAAACTTCTGCATGGGCTTAACCGGGCTTGCGAAAAGACAGGCCTGGATGCCTCCCGGCTTGAAACCCTTGTGGAAGAGCTGGAACTCAAGCTCCAACAACGCAGTGGACGCGAAGTCAGCAGCGCTGAAATCGGGGAACTGGTGCTTGTGGAGCTGAAGCAGATGAGCGAAGTTGCCTACATCCGTTTCGCATCCGTTTACCGCCAATTCCAGGGCATCGATGATTTCGTTTCGACCCTGGAAACCATGAACCGCAAACCCGGGCCGGGGCATCTCGCAGCCGTGGGCTGAGCCCCACTGATCTGTAGGATTCATAGTTCTCCTTGAACCGTCGGCGGGCGGTTCATGCGAACCACTCGTACTACCCGCATGAGGTAGACCGCCATACCCCCATGTCCGCGACTCCCACGGAAGAGCAGCTTCAGGACGTCCAAACCGCAGCGACCGAAGAGGTCAGCCAGGACGCCGCCGCAGCTGTCGCCAGCGTTGATGAAGCCTTCGAGGCCGCAGAAGATCTCGGCATCCCCGAGGACGTTCCCACCGCTGATGATCCGGGCAGCCGAGCCAGCAGCCGCAATCTCGATGACGCGGGATTCACCATTGATGAATTCGCTGCGCTGCTGAGCAAGTACGACTACAACTTCAAGCCTGGCGACATCGTTAACGGCACCGTCTTCGCCCTGGAAGCCAAGGGCGCGATGATCGATATCGGGGCTAAGACCGCTGCCTTCATGCCTCTGCAGGAGGTGTCGATCAATCGGGTGGAAGGGCTGAGCGATGTGCTGCAGCCCGGCGAGATCCGCGAGTTCTTCATCATGAGTGAAGAAAACGAGGATGGACAGCTCGCGCTCTCGGTGCGGCGCATCGAATACCAACGGGCCTGGGAACGGGTGCGCCAGCTGCAGAAAGAGGACGCCACCATCTACTCCGAGGTGTTTGCCACCAACCGCGGTGGTGCCCTGGTTCGGGTGGAAGGCCTGAGGGGCTTTATCCCCGGCTCCCACATCAGCACCCGCAAACCGAAGGAAGAGCTGGTGGCCGACTTCCTGCCTCTGAAATTCCTCGAGGTGGATGAAGAGCGCAACCGCCTGGTGCTCAGCCATCGCCGGGCCCTGGTTGAGCGCAAGATGAATCGCCTCGAGGTCGGCGAAGTGGTGGTCGGCACCGTTCGCGGCATCAAGCCCTACGGCGCCTTCATCGACATCGGCGGCGTCAGCGGCCTGCTGCACATCTCGGAGATCAGCCACGAACACATCGAGACCCCCCACTCGGTGCTCAACGTGAATGATCAGATGAAGGTGATGATCATCGATCTCGACGCTGAACGAGGCCGGATCTCACTTTCAACCAAGGCGCTGGAACCGGAGCCCGGCGACATGCTCACCGACCCCCAGAAGGTGTTCGAGAAAGCAGAGGAAATGGCAGCCCGCTACAAGCAGATGTTGCTGGAGCAGGCCGAGGAAGGAGAGGATCCGATCGGTTCCATGATGATCTGATTCGCCATGGCGACATTGCTGCTGAGGGGTGTTCCCATTGGCACGATCCAGGGGGTGCTGTTCGACAAGGACGGCACCCTTTCCCATAGCGAGCCGCACTTGCTCGATCTAGCCGAACGACGGATTCAGATCGCTGAAGAGCTCTGGCGCTGCCGAGCCCCCTCCCCCAAAGAGGAGAACACGCTCGGGCCGATGTTGCGCCGTGCCTTCGGCATTCAAGGAGACCAGCTTCACCCTGGTGGAACCCTGGCGGTGGCTGCACGCCAGGACAACCTGACCACGATGGCCACGGTGTTCTGTCTGCATGGATGCAGCTGGCCCGGTGCAATCGCTCTGGCCCAGAGCTGTTTTGATCAATGCGATCAGCAGGAGCGAGATCGAAACAGCATCAGTCCACTGCTGGATGGGGCTGAAGAGCTCCTGCGCAGCGTGCATTCAAAGGGCATCACCAACGCCATCATCAGCAATGACACCCGTGCAGGGATCCACGCCTTTCTCCAGCACCACGGCCTCAGTCATCTGATCGCTGCCTGTTGGAGTGCCGATGACAGCCCGCGGAAACCGGATCCTGCCGCTGTTTTGAGTCTCTGTTCACGTTTGGGGCTCGATCCTGAAGATTGCGCCTTAATCGGTGATGCCGAAACCGATCTACAAATGGCAGCGGCCGCTGGCATCCGTTTCGTGATCGGCTACGGCGGTGGCTGGGCACTGACACCCGAACTCCCCAGCGCTACCCATTGGTTGGACAACTGGGCGGAGATGGGGCTAGAAGCCGACCCGTAAAGTCCTGCCACAAGATTCCATTCCATGAGCCGTTACGTCTTCACATCTGAATCGGTCACGGAGGGACATCCCGACAAGATCTGTGATCAGGTCAGCGATGCGGTGCTGGATGCTCTGCTGGCCCAGGACCCCAGCAGTCGGGTGGCCTGCGAAACGGTGGTGAACACCGGGCTGTGCATGATCACCGGCGAGGTGACCTCCAAAGCGCAGGTGGATTTCATTCACCTGGTGCGCAACGTGATCAAAGAAATCGGTTACAGCGGAGCTCGAGCCGGTGGCTTCGATGCCAACAGCTGCGCGGTGCTGGTGGCCCTCGACCAGCAGTCTCCAGACATTGCCCAGGGTGTGGACGAAGCCGATGACCACGAGGGCGATCCCCTCGACCGTGTCGGCGCCGGCGACCAGGGCATCATGTTCGGCTACGCCTGCAACGAGACCCCGGAGCTGATGCCACTGCCCATCAGCCTGGCCCACCGTCTCGCGAAGCGTCTGGCCGAGGTCCGTCACAACGGCAGCCTCGAGTACCTGCTGCCCGACGGCAAGACCCAGGTGAGCGTGGTTTACGAGAACGACAAGCCCGTCGCCATCGACACGATCCTGATCTCCACGCAGCACACGGCCGAAGTGGCCGGCATCAGCGATGAGCAGGGCATCCGTGAGCGCATCACCGAAGACCTGTGGACCCATGTGGTGGAACCAGCCACGGCCGATCTGGCCCTGAAACCCAGCCGCGAGGCCACGAAATATCTGGTGAACCCCACCGGCAAGTTTGTGGTGGGTGGTCCCCAGGGTGATGCCGGCCTCACCGGCCGCAAAATCATCGTGGACACCTACGGCGGCTATGCCCGCCACGGCGGTGGCGCCTTCTCCGGCAAAGATCCCACCAAGGTGGATCGCTCCGCCGCCTATGCCGCCCGCTACGTGGCCAAGTGCCTGGTGGCCTCCGGCCTGGCTGAACGCGCTGAAGTGCAGCTGAGCTACGCCATCGGCGTCGCCAAGCCTGTGTCGATCCTGGTGGAGTCCTTCGGGACTGGGAAGGTGTCGAATGCCGAGCTCACCGAACTGGTGCAGGAGCATTTCGACCTGCGCCCCGGCGCCATCATCGAAACCTTCGGACTGCGCAACCTGCCCCAGCAGCGCGGTGGTCGCTTCTACCAAGACACAGCCGCCTACGGCCACTTCGGTCGTAACGACCTCAAAGCCCCCTGGGAGGATGTGGCCGCCAAGAGCGAAGAGCTGGTGAAGGCCGAAGCCAAGCGCATCAAGCAAGGCGCCACGGTTTGACGTGAACGTTGAAACATCGCTGGCGCTCGGCATCGACCTGGGCACCAGCGGTGTTCGCATTGCGGTGCTGAATCAGCAGGGCACGCTGATTCATTCGTCGTCCGCTGAGTACGCCACGGGATTAACAGCCCCCTTGGACTGGGCTGAGGCGTGCCGCGACTTGATCACCCATTTGCCCGCTCAGATCAGAGGTCAACTGGCCGCTGTTGCGGTCGATGGCACCTCGGGCACGCTTCTGGCTTGTCGGGAGGATGGCACCCCCATGGGGCCTGCACTGAGCTACGCCACCGCGTTCCCCGAGCAGACCAGTGCACTCAAACGGCTGGTGCAAGATGGCTGCCCGGCATCCAGCAGCAGCGGCAGCTTGGCGCGAGCCCTGCAGTTGCTGGACCACCATGGCCACATTGATCGCCTGCGACATCAAGCCGACTGGATCAGCGGTTGGTTCCTGCAGAACTGGCAATGGGGCGAAGAGGGCAACAACCTCAAGCTTGGATGGGACCTTGAGCAAGCCACCTGGCAGGGCTGCATCGCTGATCAGTCCTGGAGTTCGGCCTTGCCTGAGGTGAAGCCAAGCGGTTCCGTGCTGGGACGCATCGCAATCGATCAGGCCAGGAATCTTGGCGTGCCAGAGGATCTGCTCGTGGTGGCCGGTACAACCGATTCCAACGCGGCGGTGTTGGCCGCGAACCCCGGCGACAACGACGGGATCACCGTGCTGGGCACCACTCTGGTGATGAAGCGATTCACGCCAGTACCGATCCAAGGAGCCGGCATCACGCGGCATCGGATCGGGCAGCGATGGTTGTGTGGCGGGGCTTCCAACGCTGGGGCCGGCGTGCTGCGGCGTTATTTCTCCGATGCTGAGCTGGAGGAACTCAGCCGCCAGATCGACCCAGACCGAGACAGCGGCCTGAGATACCGCCCCTTACCTACCCGTGGCGAGCGATTTCCCGTGGACGATCCCAACCTCGAGCCTGTGCTGGAGCCACGGCCGGTGAGTGATGCCCTGTTTCTGCATGGGCTGCTGGAAGGTCTGGCGGAGATCGAGGCCGAGGGCTGGGCGCGCCTGACGGAACTCGGGGCTGGTCCACCGCAACGGGTGATCAGCCTCGGCGGTGGTGCCCGAAACCCCCAGTGGCGCAAGATCCGGCAGCGGCGGCTTGGCCTTCCCGTGGTGAGTTGCAACCAACCACCGGCCGCAGGTGTTGCCCTGCTGGCCCTGAGTCGGCAGCGGCAGACCGAGTACAAGATGAACAAGTCATAAGATTTTCGCCATACATTCATTACCGAGTTATCAAATGCAATTCTCAGTCGATAAAGGCAAACATTTTGTTGCAAGCTGGCTGAATTGAACTGGTTTCTCAGTTCATAGCTTTATCCTCTCCGATATCAATCTCAATACAGATCAGAAATGATCGCCATCAAGCCGACCCGCGACTTCACGAATCTTGGCCGGATTTCATTCTCCGCCAACAACGCCTCCAAACCCAAACAGAACACTGCAATCAATCGCTACCGAGCCGAACAAGCCCAGGGGGGCTTGATATCGCGCAAAGGCCTGGCTGCATCCTCACAAAACGAGTACAAGGAGAATCTTTGCTCAGCGATGGGGATTGGAATCGGCCCCAGAGTTCACAGCGAATGTCCTTTTAGCAGTGTTAATGATCAATATGCTGCAACAGGGAACGAAGCTCTTGAGGTGGCAATCGAAGCGGCATATCGGCAGGTACTCGGGAATCTTGGACCAACGATCAGTCAGAAATGCATCGAACTTGAATCGCAACTAAAGAATGGCGAGATAAGCGTCAGAGATTTCGTGGCGGGACTTGCGAAGAGTGATCTCTACAGGGAAAACTACTTTTCGAAAGTTTCGCCAATCCGCGGCATCGAGCTGAACTACAAGCACCTTCTCGGTCGGCCGCCGATCAATCAAGCAGAAGTAAGTGCTGCCATAAGCCTTATCGCATCCAAAGGCTTTAATGCGTTCATCGATCAGATCACACGGTCTGGGGAATACCTAGAGGTTTTCGGAACAGACACAGTTCCATACCTGCGTGCATGGACATCAGAAGCACGCGCCTATTGTTCAACTTTTGCCAACCTTGCTCGCGTCACTCCTGGCAATGCAGGCTCAGACACTATTGTTGAGCGACGGAGCCAACTGGTTGTTGAGTTCAGCAATGCACGTAGCCTGAGCGAGGCTGGCAACAAATATGAAGTCAGTGGCTTCTCTTATTCCAAAGCAACAGGCGATCCCACCTCTGCGGCATTCCTCAGAATGTACCAATCCAAAACAGCAAAATCCTGGAACTAATCAACATAAACCACCAAAATCCAGGCTGACCAAACTTAGGACTTGCGTGTCGCAAGTCCTAAGTTTTCGAAGTCAAATCAGTTATGACTAAAAAACTCCAAGAAATCCTTTCTATTTTTTTGTTTGTAGTGTTGTCTTGCTACGTCGGCTTTAGTGCTATTCGCTTCGGCTCACTGCTGTGGCAACGCTTGAGCTAACCCCAGCAATTTCCTCCTTAGCAGCAAAATGCCTTCTGATCCTTTGACTCCTGCCGTCAGCGCTCGGATCTGCAAACACATGAATGAGGATCACGCTGAGGCCGTTTTGGCCTACGCCCACCACTACGGCGGAGTGGATGCAGCATCGGCCGCCGAAATGGTGGCTGTCTCCGCAACAGACATGGAGCTGAAGGTGGACGGACAGCCACTGCGCATTCCCTTCGATCACACCCTCACTGACAGCGAGGACGCCCATCGCACCCTGGTGGCGATGCTGCGTGCCATGCCCAAACAGGACGCCTGAGGGGAATCCTTCCAGCAGCCTTGCTTGATCGTTGTACCACCAACTGCTGAAGCTGGGCCGACAGCTGCTGATTCAGCCCACCTGCCGGCTCTGCCGATCCCCCCTCTGTCCGGACACTGAGGCAGACCCGATCTGCCCGCCATGCCATAACCGGTTTCAGCTCAAAAAAGGTGGTCTTTGCGGATCGGCACCGCTGCCATGGCATGGCCTCTCGTATTACGACGGTGCTTTCCGCACCCTGCTGCTGCGACTGAAACGCCGTCCTGACGATCGTCAGTTGTCGGCCCTGATCGGTTGCCTGCGAGCAACCCTGCCGATGCCGTATCCAGCCGTGCTCGTTCCTATCCCCAGCTGGAAACGCCGGCGGGCTAACCCCCTGCCGGGCTTGATTGCCACAACCCTGGGCCAGGTCCGAACCGATCTGCTGCAGCGCACCCGGGCCAGCGCCGGCCAACATCACCTGAACCGTCAGCAGAGGTTGTCGAACCTCAGCGGTGCCTTCAAGGTCAGCGCCCATCTACAAGCCATGGAGATCTGGCTGGTGGATGACATTCTCACCACAGGGGGCACAGCCCTGGCAGCGAGACAAGCCCTGCTGGATGCCGGTCATCAGGTCTGCGGCTTGATCTGTTTGGGGCGCACCCCCATCCGTCGCCTCCGGCGGTGATTTAAAGTGTTTGTGTCGCGTAGGCGACGTGCCGGGATAGCTCAGTTGGTAGAGCAGGCGACTGAAAATCGCCGTGTCCCCAGTTCAAATCTGGGTCCTGGCATCTTTTGATGCCAAATCTGTCGTGTCATTCATCTCACCTGATGCAGGCACGGATCGGGTGTTCGATAACGCCGACAGCTTTGCGATGGTGTTTGACCGCACCTGGAAGCAGTTGCGATCAAGGGGCAACGGTGATGTGAGTCACGTCGACCACCTGGAAGCCGTGTTCGCGGCCATGGCAGATCATCCCTTTCTGATCAGCTCGCCCGAGATGGCCAGACAGGTTGCTGCCTTCCGGATCCGCCTACTGGAGCTGAGCTGAAGCGATCAAGCGGAGAGCAGGTCGATCTGCGGGTCATCGACGTACTCGGTGTCACCCTCAGCGTCGTCACTGACCGCTTCGTCTTCCACCCGCTCGTCTTCGATCGCCTCGTCGAGATCACCTTGAGGTTCCGATGGGGATGTGTCCTCAGCGTGGAGAGCAACCACCTGCGCCGGAGCCAGACGATCTCGGAGCAGGCGCACCTTCTCCTCACTGGCTGACAGCAACTCGCCAGCGTCATCACTGATGGCGTCTTGATCGTCATCGGCGATCTGGCTCTTCTCCACTTCAGCCAGCCTCGCCTCCAGGGCCATCACACGATCAGCCAGTGTCTCGGCCACTTCACTGAGGTTCAGCAGATGGGTGCACAACTGCTGCTCGAACGCGGTGCGCGGGGAGGAGGTGGTCACCGGGCTGGCCTCGTGTTGAGAAATTTCGCTGATGGTATCGATGCTGAAGCGGCTGTCCACGGGCTGCCTGACAGGCGGCTGATCGCAGGAAGCTGGCTTAAATTCCTGACCCAAGAACGCGGGTGTTGATGTCCAGGCTGAGCAAGGTGCTGAAGATCAGCGCCTGGGTGGCGGCATTCATCGTTGTCGTCGTGCTGCTGCAGCGCTACGGCATTGCACCGCTTCAGGACGCCGTGAAAGGGATGGGGTTCTGGGCGCCGCTCGGCCTGTTTCTGCTGCGGGGCGTAAGCATTATTCTTCCGGCCCTGCCGAGCTCGATCTATTCGCTGCTGGCAGGTTCCCTGCTGGGCTTCCAAACCGGATACCTCACGATCACCCTCTCGGATCTGGTGTTCTGCAGCACGGCATTTTTCATCGCCCGTCGCTGGGGTCGTGGTCCGGTGAGCCGTCTGGTGGGGGCCAGCGCGATGAAACGCATCGATGGCTTCAGCAAGAACCAGCTGGAGGGCAACTTCTTTTTGATGACGGGCCTGCTGATGACGGGTCTGTTTGATTTCCTCAGCTATGCCATCGGTATCAGCCGCACCCATTGGCGGGTGTTCGCGCCAGCGCTGCTGATCAGCGTGTTGATCAGTGATTCGATCCTCGTGGCCGTGGGCGCTGGCGTGGCCCAGGGCGCCAGCCTCACCCTCGGCTTGGCTCTGCTCGCCATGTTTGCTCTGGCCACCTTCACAGGACTGATGAAACGGAAAACAGCGTCCAAGGATGCCCCCCATCCCCCCGTGCACCCAGGCTGATCACAGACAGCAGATCCCTTCACCCGTGCATGTCGAATCACCCGCCAACCAGGCTGCGGTGATTGTTTTAGGGAACACTGGTTACGTTGATGCGATGAGGCCTTTTCTCGATGAGCGCGCTTGCTGATCCGAGAATCGAAGCGTTACAGAATCAGGCCGGGGCTAGTGGTGAACTGGATCTGCCCATCGGCGAAGGATGTTTCCGCATCAACCTGCGCGACGAGAACATCGAGCTCTGGCAAGAGACGCTGGAGCAGCAGAACGCAACCCAAAGCACCCAACTGTTGCTCGCCTGCGAAGAAAGCGGCGGTGAACTGAAGGACACCCGACTCACCTGGGTGGTGGGTTCAGCCATTCGCAGAGCCAGCGCCAACAGCCCCACCGCAGCAGCTCTGTTGTTGCAACAACTTGGCATCCCTGAGCCTCTGACCAAGGCCGCTGTCGATCGTTGCCCGGGGCTTGGTGACGACCTGGTGTGGGCCTTTTATCTGGAACGTCATGGCTGGCTCATTGCCACCCCTGTCGCCGCCATCCAGCCTTGATGGCTGACATCCCTGACTTGGCAGAGCTGATTCGCAGCGCTCAAGTGCAAGGCCTCAGCGGCGACCACTCTTTGCATGAAGAAGCGCGCCAGATCATTGGGGCAGCAGATCAGGAGCGTCGCCAACTCAGCCAGGAGGAACTGCTCAGCCTCTGCGCAGCCTCTGGACAGGATGCGGCACTGCCCCGAAGGCTCCAAAACCATGCGGATGATCTGGTGAACCAGGCCAGATGCCACCTGCTGGAGCAACATCCACAGCTCGTGCAGCCTGGCGGAGCGCTGTTTCCTAGCGAACGGGCCGATGCCTGCTGGCGGGACTGCTGGAACTTTCTGCGCGTGATCGTCTATGCCGTGGCCTGCCAGCGGAGCAACTTCACAAACCCCAGTGGCATGGCAGCGCTGCGTGAGCTGTATCAGCTGATGGGCGTGCCAACGGAGGGCCTGAATATCGCCCTCATGCAGCTCAACGTGCTTGCAGCGCAGGAGTTTGAGCGAGGAGCAGATCAGGAGCTCATCAACGCCTGCTTCCAACACCTGATCGAGCAGCTCAATAAAACTGCAGTTAAGAGCTGATAAGAGAAAAAAAAGACTCCTTCGGGCCACGAGAGGATCAGCCTCTAGGCATTTCCACTCACGGCACGCGCATGGTCCTCCCGCTCCTCGGATATCCGCTCAGCACGCAGAACAGTCGCGTCAGCAACCTGGCCGGTGACAACAGCACCGTCCAGAGCCCGCTCTACGGAACGTCTGCCGCCGGAGATGAAAGCACTCGGGCCGAGATGGACCGCCTGATCGAGCAGGCCTACCTGCAGGTGTTTTTCCACGCCATGCGAAGCGATCGCGAACCATTCCTGGAATCCCAACTGCGCAGCGGCAACATCACTGTTCGCGATTTCATCCGCGGCCTTCTGCTCTCCGAGAGGTTCCAGCAGGGGTACTACCAGTGCAACTCGAACTATCGGATGGTGGATCAGGTCGTGGGCCGTGTTCTCGGTCGACCCGTCCATAGCGATGCCGAACGGCGAGCCTGGTCGATTGTGATCGGGGAGAAGGGTTTCACAGCATTCGTTGATGCCCTGCTGGACAGCAGCGAGTACATGGACAGCTTCGGCTATGACCTCGTGCCGCAGCAACGATC
>ERZ802822.561-NODE-561-length-25403-cov-11.367093_pt1 | contig 25403 bp, 29 predicted proteins | sample MGYA00345649_ERZ802822 | MGnify/ENA primary metagenome ERZ802822 (study PRJEB30503, sample SAMEA104212359) | marine metagenome | biome: Westerlies Biome; feature: [SRF] surface water layer (ENVO:00010504) within the epipelagic zone...; material: water...
GCGTCCCGCGGCAGCGCTATTGAGCGTGTGTCCGCTCGCTGTGGCTGCGATGGCCATGCCGGGTGGCGACTGCACCGGCGTCTGCGACGCCGAGGACACGCCCATGGCCGAGGCCGAACCCATCCTCGTCACGGATGAGCCGGCCGAGTCGGGGTGCGGCTCGACTGAGGAGCTCGCCGGACGCATTGGCGGAGACGTCGAGAATGAGGCACTCAACGTGACTGGTGCCTTGGAGGGCGCCTCGACACGGCGGCCGCTGTCGCAGGCACCGTCGGTTGAGGCCATCGCGGAGGCCTCGCTAGAGTCGATCATCGCCACCGAGCCGCTCAGGCAGGGCGCTGCGTCATCAGGGTGAATTAGCAATAGGTGACAGGCCGAATCCAGTGATTGCACTGTTCACAGCTCCTTGTTACGTTCCGCCTGAGGTCAATTAAGGAGATCCCATGAAACTCAAAGGCTTTGTAAGTGCAGTAGGTGCCCTGATGCTGGTTTCACCCTTCGCATCAGCGGGCGACCCCGTTCAAATGTGGAAGTGCAACATCAGCGGCGACGTGACCGAAGAAGATGTAATCGCGCAGGCAGAGGGCTGGAAGAAAGCCGCTGGTGAACTGCCCGGCGGCGATGGCATGAGCGTTTACACCATGTTCCCCGTGTCCGTTGGCGCTGATGGCGACGGGACCGACGTCCTGCTCGCGGTTTCGTGGGAGTCATTTGGCGACTTCGGCAAGTGGTGGGATGCCTATCCCTCCTCTGACGTCGCGCAGATGGAGCGCGAGACGATGACCTGCCACGGCAGCATGCTGTGGGAGAGCGACGAGATCTGATTCTCTAATCTGATTTCCTGTGGGGCCGCCTCCGGGCGGCCCTTTTTCGTTGTACCGGCCGAAGGCGAATAACGGTCCAGTTCAAGACAGACGAGTAGCAATCAATGTCCCAAGTCTGGAGTTGTAACGAGTGGGATCCACTCGAGGAAGTCATCGTGGGCAACCCCCTTGGCGCCCGCTTTCCCTTTGCGGATCCCAGCACCCGTCTGGCCGAGTACCCCGATCGTGATCTTGCGGACATTCCCCAAGGCGCCTTTCCTGACCAGATTATTGAAGAAACCGAGGAAGACCTGCAGGGCTTTGTCGATGCGCTGGAGGCCCGCGGCGTCACCGTGCGCAGGCCTGACACGTGGCCCCACGAGCAGACGATCAGCACAGTACAGTGGGAAACCCAGGGCTATTACAACTACTGCCCCCGGGATGTACTGTTGGTAATCGGTGACACGATCATCGAGACCCCCAATGTGATTCGCGGGCGCTCGCTGGAGACCGGCTCCTATCGGCGTCTCCTCATGGAATACTATGACAGCGGTGCCAAATGGTTCAGTGCCCCCAAGCCCCTTTTGGAGGACCGTCTTTTTGAGTTCGATCCCGCCGCGCCCACCCCTCAAAACTTTGAACCCGCTTTTGACGCCGCCAACATCCTGCGCTTTGGGCGCGACCTCCTATACCTGGTCAGCGCAACGGGCAACGAATTGGGCGGTCACTGGCTGCAGCGCACACTAGGGGATGAGTTCCGCGTTCACTTCATGAAAGACGTGTATTTCGGCAGCCACATCGACTCAACGTTGGTGGCGCTATGTCCGGGGCTGGTGCTGGCCAACCCTGAGCGCCTGTCGATCGATACCATCCCGGAGTTTCTGAAGGACTGGGAGATCATCTTCAGTCCGCCCATGGAAAATCAGGAGCGTCACAGTTCCGAGTATCTTCAAGAGGCCATTGGTAGTGAATGGATCGACATGAACCTGTTCAGTCTTGGGCCCGATACCGTCGTGGTGGACGGCTACCAGACCGCACTGATCGCGTTGCTCGAATCCAAAGGCCTAGAGGTGATTCCGCTCACGCTGCGCCACTCGCGCATGATGGGTGGCGGATTTCACTGCGTGACGCTGGACACCCGGCGCCGTGGCACGATGGAATCCTATTTTTCCTGACGGACCCACCATGACCGACTGCGGCAGGCTTCGATGACGCTACTGTGGATCGCACTGCTGCCCGCTGCCGTGACTGCGGCTTGGGTCCGTTATCGTCAGGTGGTAGCCGACAACACGAGCTCACCCAGCCCTGAACCCACACTCACCCAATCCTATCCCTCGACACCCTGGGGGACACATCGTCACCAGGAAGGTGCGCGCTGGCTGCACGAGATCTTTGAGCGCTCGGCGGCCCAATACCCCGAATTGACCGCACTGTCCGTTCCCGAGACCGAGGAATCAGTGACGTATGCGGAGCTTGATCAACTGGCTAACCAACTCGCCTCCGTCATTATTGACAGTGTCTCCGAGGCGGATCAGGTCGTGGCGGTACGCCTTCACCAAGACTCCGCCACCGTCGTTGCCCTGCATCTTGCGATCCTGAAGGCAGGGGCCACGCAGTGCTTCATCGACCCCGACGCCCCGGATGAACTGCTCCTGCGCGTCCTGAACGACGCACAGCCCGCCCTGCTGATCAGTGACGCGTTACCCGCAGGCTATACCGGGGAGTTCCTATCGCCAGAGGTGCTGCTCCGCCACGCCGGGTCCAGATCCTCGCGCGCGCCGTCAACACCCTGGCTGGATGAACCGTTGGCCCGACTGGCCTCGCTCTTTTATACCAGCGGCACCACAGGCCAACCCAAGGGCGTTGAGTGCCCCCATGCAGGCTACATCAACCTCGCCCAGTCCTATGCGACCTTTTACGACTTTGTGCCCGGTAGCGACGCCAGCTCGCTGACCTCGTCGCTGGGATATGACGGCAGTATTTCGGAGATGTACAGCGCCTGGGTCGCCGGCTGCGAAGTCGTGCTGCTGACCAAGTCCGCGCTGAGATCGGGCCCTGACTTATTGCCGGTTTTGCGCGATGCGCAGGTGACCGCACTGTTTTGTCCGCCGGTGTTGCTGTCGACGCTGACCGCGCACCCCGAGCGGGACCTACCCTACCCCATCTGCCGCTATATCGTGCCTGCGGGCGAGGCCTTCCCCGCCTCTTTAATCGAGCCCTGGTCTCGCGCCCGGCGACAGATCGTCAACACCTACGGCCCGACGGAGGTCAGCACCGACACCAGCCGCCAACTGCTGCGACCCAACGAGCCCGTCACCATCGGCAGCCCATTCCCGGGGGTCAGCTACACCATAGTTGACCCGGACACACTGACGCCCCTGCCACACGGCGAAGAAGGTGAACTCTGCATCGGCGGCATTCAGCTCGCCCGGGGTTACCGCAACCTGCCCGAGATCACCCGCGAGCGGTTTATTGAGCACCCCGACCTCGGGCAGATTTACCGGTCGGGAGACCGTTGCCACGTTGACCCCTGCACCCTCCGGGTGCATTTCCATGGCCGGATCGATGCGCAGCTCAAGGTCAGGGGTTACCGGGTCGAGGCACAACCCATCGAATCACTGTTGCAGGATCAATTTGCCGAGATTGAAACGGCGATATTGGATTGTCAGGACAACGAGCTCGTCGCGTTGTTGAGAGCCCCGGCACTGTGGTCACAAGACACCGCGGCCAACAATATCCAACCCTTAAACCATGGATTGGTGACTGAGGCGCAGCAGCTGATATCAGCGCGATTCCCGCCTTACGCGGTACCAAGCCGCTTTTTTGTCGTGAATCAATTTGAGCTAGTGCTCGCCTCCGGCAAAATCAATCGCCGCGCCCTGCCCTCGGTAGCGGATGTCGTCGGCTTTGAGGCCACAGAGAGTGCAGTGAGTGCGGCTTTTACCGATGACGAGAGTGCGTCTTTGCCAACCGAGGTGCTGACCCTGTGCCGCGCTGAGCTGGGACCGACACTCGATTGGCATGATGACTTCATCGACTGGGGCGCTCACTCGATTGCGATCGCGCGGCTAACGCAGCAACTTCAGGCGGCGGGCTATCCCGTGTCGGTCAGGGGCTTGCTCAGCGAGACACGCACCGCCGCCGCCATCGCCGAGCTGCCGACCCAACGCGACGATGAGCAGACGTCACTGGGATCGACCACCGGCGCGCGGGCAGGATCAGAGCCGCACTCAGAGGGCGCCCGACAAACGGGTCGTTCATATGGATTCCGACACTTCACGGCACTGCAGGCCATGGCCGCGGTGCTACTGAGGGTGCCGCTACTTTTGATGGCCGCATTGGGGCTCGCCATTATCGACCCTGAGGAATTGTTGCTGGTGGGGGATATTGTGGGCTTTTTGCGGGCGACCATCATCGCCTACTGCGTCTACATGGTCGTGCCCTTCGTTAATCTGGCTTGGGTGCTTTTGTTACGCTCTATTCAGGCGATTTCAGTGCGCACACCCAGGATCACGCCCGGGCGCTACCAAAAGTTCTCGAGTCATCATCTGCAACTGTGGTGGTTAGAACAACAAGCCGACTTTGTGCTTAAGCCGCTGGTAAAAGGATTGCGCAGCCCGGTGCTCTTCAACTGGGCGCTCAAACGTTTGGGCGCCGACGTTCATCCCAAAGCCTTTATCGCCCAGAGCACCGAGTGGTATGGCCCACTCTCGCTCATCTCAATCGGGCCAGAGGCAGTGGTGCAGGCGGGCGTGCAAATCAGCAGTGCTCGCTGGGAAGGAAACGAATTTGTTCTGGACACGATCCACGTGGGCCACAAAGCGCGGGTGGGTAGCCGGTCCATGCTCTGCGGTGGCGCCTCACTGGGGGATCATTCATGGCTCACACCTCTGTCCAGCTTGGATACCGAGACCGAGCCAAATAGTCAGATCAGCGGCGTGCCGGGGACTAAAGCGGGCAACTACCAACCCCCCAAGACACCTGAACTTGCTCCCTCCTCAGCATTCACCGACGCGGTGATCGACCTGCGTAATGTCACCACGCAATTTGTGCTGGAACTCGGGCTGGTGATCGTGCCCGGGGCGTTTATTGCCCTGCTGACCACCTGGTTTCTCGGATTCGAGGCCCTTAGCAAGGTGAATCTGGATGCGAACATGCTGACGGGTCGCGATTTGTTGGTGATGAGCGGCGCGGGCGTGATCGGTATCTGGCTGGGGGTACTCACCAGCTCGCTCATTCTCTGCACTTTCCTCCGATTGACCCCCACTCCGCCGGGCTGGACGCGCGCCGCCAGCTTCCAGGGTACGCTGGCACGTTATCGACAAACCAAAATGAATCAGGTCCAGCAGATGTGGGGCTGGAGCCTCACCGGCCAATACCTGCGTGCACTGGCAGGCGTCAAATTCTCGCGGGTCGGGGCCTCAGAGTGCGATGAGTTAGTGAACCTGCTTCCTGAGCATCTCCATGCGGATGCCAACGTGTTCATCGCGCAGGGCTGCTTCTGCAACGTACTTGATGAGCATGGCGCTTTTCTGCTGACGCAACCGGTTCAAATGCCTGCCGGGTTCTTTGCCAGTAACAACGCCATGGTCGAACCGGGACCCATCCCCGGCAACCTGCTTCTGGGGGTGTCGACACCACTCGGCCCCCACCTGTACCGAACGCAATACAACGACCGCCCCGATACCAAGCGCGTCCTTGCAGGCAACCCACCGTTGGAGATGGGCGCCACCGACCCTCAGAGTGCGCCCGCTCACCCGATGCCATCACTCGGTATTTTTCTGGCACGGTTCCTACTCAACGATCTGGGCTCCGTGGGTATCATCCCGGGGATCACGGTATTTTTGGCCACCGGCTTACTGGTCAGCCTCAACATGATGGGCTTTAGCAATGTGGGCGCGGCATTGATCACCAGCATCGTTGTACCGCTTTCGTTGCCCCTGCTCGCACTGCTCGTCAAGCTGATTCTGGTGGGCAATCACTGGGGGCGTCATAACAGGGCGCCGTTCTGGTCGGTGCGTCATTTCACCTACTTTTTGGCGCAAGACTGCTTCTTCCGCTTGATGACCGGCTTTATGAGCACGGTATCGGGCACGGCACTCGCAAACCCGATCTTGCGACGCTTCGGCTGCCGAATTGGCCAACGTACATTAATAGGCTTGCCCCTGCAGATGTCTGACTGGCACGCAGTCGATATCGGCGATGACTGCGTGATTAACGGACAAATGCAATTGCACAGTTTTGAGGATCGTGTGCTGACAGTATCCCTCACAAGAATCGGAAATGGCTCTGCTATCAACTACGGCACCATGCTGATGGGCGGCGCACACCTCGATTCAGGCGTTACAGTCGATCCACAGTCGCTGGTGCTGAAAGCCATGAAGCTGAACGCCGGCGTTCATGCAGGTAGCCCGACCCAGCGTATTCGCTGACTCCCCGAAAAAACTCACTCCGCGGTAAAATCAGCGCCGCATGGGCTCCCAACGCCAATAGGTCAAGTAGCGCCATAGCCATTCCAACGGTCCGCGCCGAAATCGCTGAAGCCACCAGTGGCACAACAGAAGCTGCAGGGAATAAACCACAACGGCGAACGCCACCACCTGTGCCGGACCCCACACAAAGGCGGCCCCCAACCCGTACCCATAAAAAACCGTCGTAAAGATCACCGTCTGACTGAGGTACCCGGTCAAGCTCATTTGACCCGCACTGCCGATCAAGTTCCTCACTCCGACCAGCCAGCGACCTTGAACCCAACACCAGACGCTGCAGAACCAGGCTCCTGTCAAACTGAGGGTGGCGGCCAGATACACCAGATCGCCGCTCAGTACCTGTAGTGGCGTGGCGTCTGAACGTGCAAACGGTGTGTAGCCCACAGCTCCCGACCAATATCTTTCTATCGCCATAAGAGACAGCCCCAGCACCCACAGCCCCAGCGCAGTGAATGTCGATTGCGCGCGTGTCAGCCGCGCCAACGCGCCCCGGTCGCTCCGCATGAGGCAAAACCCCAGAAGAAAACAGGCGAGCACCAAAAACCCCGAGTCGGGATACTGCCAATCGGCCCAGAAACGCTCGGGTAAAAACGTTGCGTGGTAAGCCAGCACCTCTGTGAAGCTGCCCACGGCGAGTGGTGAGTAGTCCCGATCTTCCTCAAGCCAAGACACGGCTTCCATCGGGTTTTCCGCGGGCCATTCGTCCCCCCGATCGCCACCCAAGAGATGGCCCAGTGGAAAGCTGAGCATCAGCAGTAGCCCGAGGAACAGCAGCCAATTTGTCGGCAACCGATAGAGCAACAACAGCAAGACGCCGAGCTCGGCGTAGAGCATCAGAATGTCCCCTTCGAACAGGAGCCCGTGCAAACACCCAAAGAGCATCAAAACGCCGAGACGGCGCAGCGAGCGGGCCATGGTGTATCCGGGAGATTGGGTTTGCAGGAAAAAGCCCATGCCAAACAATAGGCTGTAAAGCATCCAGAACTTGGTTTCGAACGCGACGTGCTTCACTTGCCACACTAGCTGGTCGGCCATTCCCGACCAGGCAGGATAGTCCGCACCAAAACTGAAAACGTTAACCAGCAAGATGCCGAACAGGGCCACACCGCGCAGCACATCAAGAAACGCGATGCGGTTGAGATCTCCGACCTCAGCAGTCAAAAGAGGACATCCCACTCCTGATCGACCAGTTGCAGCGTTGTGCCCAGCCCTTTCGACAGGGCCTGATCGTAGACGGCGGAGGCGACCGCGATATCTTCAATCGCCAGCCCAAACGGGTTCCAGAAAATACGTTCGTCTGGGTCTTCACGACCCGGTATGTGCCCCGATACCACCGCGCCGAACTCGCCATGAATGCTGTCACGCGTTACCAGACCCTCGCGGTGCATACGCGCCAATACCCGGTCGGAGTGCACGCTCTGATGCCAGTCATCCACCACGATTTTATCCGCGGCACTGACCAGCTCAAAAGTGGGGTCCATGAGCGACACATTCATGAACAGCGCGCCGCGCTTAAACTCGGACGCGGTGACATAGGGTTCCGATTCAGTGGTCGCGACAATGCCCATGTCTGCCTCTGACAGCGCGTCCTGAAAACACGGCACCGGCTCCACCGTGATACCCAGCGTGCCCATATGATCGGCAAAAGCTTGCAAACGTCCGGCATTTTGATCAAAAGCACGATAGTGCTGGATATCCGGAAACCACTTCGATATGGCCCACAGCGTCAGCGCGCCAATGCGTCCTGCGCCGACCAGCCCCACCGACTCGCTGTCTGGTCGCGCGAGATAGCGCGCCGCCAACGCCTGGACGACGGCTGTGCGCATGGCACTAATCAATGCGCCTTCCATGATAGCGATAGGTAGCCGATGCACCGGATCGTTGAGGATAATCACCGCGTTAGCGCGGGGAAGCCCGTGCTCCGGATTGATGTGGGAGCTGGCAATCCACTTCATCCCCTCTTTATCGAAGGGCGCTCCCACGTGCGCTGACAGACCGATAATGCGATCTGCGACATGAGGACATTCGGGTCGTTTCAGGAAACTGCTCGGGGGGGCGGTAAACGCCTGTTCTTCATGGAGCTTGAAGACTTGCTCCAACACTGCGCCCACCCAATCGACATCGGCCGCTCCCGCGTCGATCACATCCTGCTGATTCAGAAACAGCGTGCCGGTGTCGGTCACGAGTGCCCGGGTGATGTCAGTGCCGGTACGGAAATGCCCATCGATTCAAGCCACTCCACATCAAACTGGGTCTGAGTATAACGACTCCCATGATCAGGAATGAGCGCCAACAGACGCGCGTCACTATCAAACTGAGGTGCAACGGTCTCGCGCATCACGTGACAAGCTGCCCCGCCGGAGCCACCCATCAAAATACCTTCGCTACGGGCGATTTCGGTGGCGGCAGTGATCGCCTTGCCCGCGTCGATATAGACCACCTCATCAATAAAATCGTAAAAGGACTCGCCCGCATAATTGGCGGGCTCAAGGCTGGTCCCCATACCGTTGAGAAACCGCGGCTCGGGCGCCCCACTGCACGGCAGCGCCAGGGAACCCACCTCATCCACCAGCCAAATCCGGGTAGCGGGAGAATGCTCTCGCAACCAGCGGGCGACGCCCATGGAACTCCCGCCGGTGCCGGCAACCATGATCATGGCATCGAGGCGGCCGTCCATCTGTTCGAGTATTTCCCGCCCGGTGGAACTCCGGTGCGCCTCGATCGCTGCCGGAGAGTCATATTGGTCTAGGTAAATGGCGTTAGGCCGTTCCGCCTGCAACGTCTCGAGTCTTTTGAGGCGAGTCAGATGGTAGCCGCCGGTCTGATCCCGTTCATCTACCTTCACCAACTCAGCACCCAGCAGTTCCAGACTGCGCTCCGTAGAGGGGTTCAGTTTAGGATCAACCAGACAAATCAGTTGGTAGCCTTTCACCGCGCAGGTCATCGCCATGCCGATGCCGAGGTTACCGGAGGTTGAAATAATGATTTCCGCGCCGGGGCTGAGCTGGTGCTCACGCTCTGCCCACTCGATCATGCCGAGGGCGGCGCGGTCTTTCATGCTGCCCCCGGGATTGGTGAACTCGAGTTTGGCGAGCAACAGGGGGCTGACCTCAGCGCCATAGCGGTTGAGCTCTACAATGGGCGTGTTGCCAATTGCCCCGAGAACAGAGGTGTTGAACCCTGCCATACTGGCCCTAGCGACGTTGTGCTAAAACCCGATGCTAGGCCGGCTGGGACAAGATATCAAAGCGCAAAGAGCGCAAAAGGTGACAGATTGTGTGGGCTTAATCCCTGCCAAACAGCTTGCCCCACGCCTTTGCCGGCGATTCACCGAGGCCAGTGACCGATTTCAAAGCCTTATTCGGCTAATCCGCGTCGTCACCGATTTCCTCCGCAGTCTTGCCTGTTTGCTCCGGGCTTTCGGTGGCAGGTTCGGGAGCCAAGCTCAACAGCCCGAACACAATATTAGGGGGTCCAAATTGGGGAAGTGTGCGCATTGGAACCCCCTATTCCTGTCATGACACCGACTGCTCTCAGAGCAGCATGAACGTCTGGGAGAATTCACTACGCAAAGACAATCGCTTCCTGCGATCACTACACTGCGTCGTTCCCTCAAGCGAGTAAAAGGTTGCGCAAGACGCGAAAAAAAAGCTATACCCTCGCAGGGGGAGCGGTCGCGCAGATGTGAGACACAAAAACCCCTCAGCCACAACACCACAACAGGAGTCGATATGAAATTCGCCCAACTTAGCGCTGCGTTGCTCATCAGCGCACTCGTTCTGCCTGGCATCGCACGGGCTGATGGACATGGCGGCGCGGAAGATGCTGTTGCAACAGCAATCGGTAATTACTGGGACGCCAGAAACGCTGCAGATCACAAGGCCGTCGCTAATCTGGAGAGCTCTGCGGGTATTTATGGCACCAATTCGGATGGTAGCTTCCACAAGCCGTTCGCCGCCTCGAGCGCGGATGACTGGAAGCGAAACATGGCAGGACAGCAAAATAACATGCAGGTGTTCTACCCTGAGGTCGCAGAGATAGCCGAAGGAGTGGTGTACGCTCGTTACTACCTCGAGGGTATGGTTGGAGATAAGTCCGACCAGTATCCCTACCGCACCCGTGTTACCAATGTCTGGACACTGGAAGAAGATGGGGAGTGGCGGATCAAGGCCATGCACTTCTCCAGCGCCGGCTACGGTGGCACTCACCGCACCCAAACATCTGACTTTGAGGATTAACCTCAATATCGAACGCTGATCGAGCGGCCCCTGGGTGGGCCGCTTCTTTTTTCACCACTCCGCCGTGCAGCCGTTGTTATGACTACCTTCCCTGTTCGCCCCGCCATACAGGGCTCTCTTGACGCATTGCCCCTGTTCATCCCGGCGCTGCCATTCGCCTTTGTCTTTGGGGTGGTAGTGGCGGAAGCCGGCATTCCCCAGTGGTTGGGCTGGTCGTCCTCGCCCATTATTTTTGGCGGTGCCATTCAGGTGACCTTGTTTACGCTGATCGGTGAGGGGGCCTCTGTCGCGGCAGCGGTGAGCGCCGCGTTGATCGTGGGCGCGCGCCACATGCTCTACTCGGTGACGCTGGCGCCCCGGTTCCAAAACCAACCCGGCTGGTTCCGCTGGGTGGGAGCTTATGTGCTGATCGATCAGGTATTTGTGCTCAGCCAGATCAAACGGATTGATGAGCCCGTCGCTTTCCGGCGTTATTTCCTGAGCGCCGGCTTCACGTTTTGGACGCTGTGGATGGTCTCCACTGCTATGGGCGTCGTGCTGGGACCCGCCATACCCCCGGAATGGGGCGTGGAGTTTGCGGCGCCTGTCCTCTTCGTCAGCTTGATGATGGCGGCGAGTGATCGACGCGATAAGTTGGCCGCTGCAGCAGTGGCGATGGGCGTGACCTACTTGCTGGCCTCTCTACCCAATCGTGCCGGTATATTAATTGCGGTGATCGTCAGCGTTGTGATCATGCTGTTGGCATCCCGGCGAACCTCTCCATGATCATGCTGGCGATCATGTTGACCGGTATCGGCTCCTACGCCATGCGGGCTTTTTTTATTTTTGCCCTGGCGCGCTATGCGTTTCCACCGCTACTACTGCGCGCGCTGGAGTACGTTGCACCCACCGTCATGGCGGCATTAGTGATCTCAATGCTAACAACGCCTGAGGGGGAACTTGCCGCTGGCCTACCCGAACTGCTGGGCCTGGTTTGCGCGGCATTCGCCGCCAAAACCACGGGCAACCATATTCTCGCCCTGATCGCTGGCATGGGGACTTTCTGGCTGATCGGCGCAATAATTTAGGCCTCGCCCTGTTTAGGCCACGTCGCCTGAGGATTCACCCTGTCACACTACTCCCCCAAAGTCGCCGCGGCCGTGGTCATCGCCAATATGATCGGCACAGGGGTGTTCACCAGCCTCGGTTTTCAGCTGATCGACATTCAATCCGCGCCGGTGATCATGATGCTCTGGCTGGTGGGCGGGGTCTCCGCACTTTGCGGGGCACTGAGCTATGCCGAGCTGGGCGCCGCCCTGCCTCGCTCGGGGGGTGAGTATCATTTTTTAACCGAGATCTACCATCCCTGCGCGGGGTTTATCTCCGGTTGGGTATCCGCGACGGTGGGGTTCGCCGCCCCCACCGCATTGGCCGGCCTGACCTTTGGCAGCTACCTCAACTCAAGCGGTCTGGGCGCAGATCCACTGTGGCTGGCCACCGTCGCCATCGTCGCGCTCACAGCGGCCCACTGTAGCAACCACCGTCACAGTGGGGGCACACAAACTGGCTTCACGCTCCTCAAGCTGCTGCTCATCATGCTGTTCTCGATGGCTGCGCTCATCCTCAGTCCTGCCCAACAGCAAACCCGATTTGCCTGGGACAGTGAGGCCACGACCTTGCTGGGCAGCGGCGCCTTCGCTGTGTCGCTGATCTATGTGAACTACGCCTACTCTGGCTGGAACGCCGCCACCTATATCAGCGGTGAACTCGCGGCCCCGCAGCGGAGCCTTCCGAGGGTGCTGAGCATCAGCACAGCGGTCGTGGCGGCACTGTATTGCCTGCTGAACTTCGTCTTTCTCTCCGTTGCCCCCATGGATGCCATGGTGGGTAAGGTAGAGGTTGGGGTGATCGCGGCCGAGTTTGCCTTTGGCCCGCAGCTGGGCACATTTATGGGGCTCCTGCTCGCTATGCTGCTCGTTTCCACCATCAGCGCCATGATTTTGGCGGGTCCACGGGTGTTGCATCGCATCGGGCAGGATTACCCGCGGTTTGCACCGCTGGCCCGCGAGAATCGGGATGGCATTCCGGTCACCGCCATCCTGCTTCAATCCGGAACGGCACTGGCCTTTCTGTGGACGGCGTCCTTCGAACAAATTCTGGTGTTTTCAGGCGCCACCATGGCGCTCAACACGTTCGCCACCGTATTGGGCTTATTTATCCTTCGCTGGCGGCAACCCCACCTGCCCCGCCCCTTTCGCGTGACGTTGTATCCCATCACGCCGCTGATCTTCCTGGGAATCACCGGCTGGACGCTGACGTATGTGGTGCTGCAGCGCCCGGTCGAGGCGCTGATTTCTGCCGCCATCGTCGTCAGCGGCGGCGTCTTCTACTGGCTAGTCAGGCCGGACAGCCGACCGTATCTTTAACCGACAGAGCAGGTCGTTGCATTTTTGCAACGGTAGGTGTCATAAAAGATTCACGGCGATGCGTTTTCTTTTTGATACTTTCGAGTGTGTGCGAGTACCCCTCTGCTTGGGGAAAAACGCCCATTCACTCAACCACCTGGGGAAGAATAATGACTGTTTTTAGACCCGCATGGCTCGGCGCCATGCTTTTGGCGATGTTCGCCTCTCCCGCCACCTTTGCTGACGATCACATGCTCAATGGCATGGCGGTATCACAACCCTTCAATGTGCAGGCCAACCTGTGCAAGTTAAATCCTGGCGTCACGCTCGACGACTATCAAGCCATGATCGAGGACTACTTTGACTGGGCAGAAAAGTATGACGTTGAGCCCGTCTTTGTCCGTCAATTTCCTCTGTTTTCACATCAAAACATGCAGCGACCATGGCCCTACGACTTCGTGGAGTTTCTGGCCAGCGACTATGAACCCTGGGGCAGGGGCTGGGATCTGTGGCTGACCTCGGAGGACGGCATGGCGCTGAACGAGCGCTGGCAGTCTCTGGCGGTCTGTCATGTGAAGCAAGCGCACGGCCAGGTGCTGTATGCCGATACCGAAGCGCTGGAGAACGACGATGAGCGCTACGTTGCCTGGAACTGGTGCACGGCCAAGGTCGGATTTGAGCAACTGTCGCAGAAGCACGCCGAATACGTGGCAGAGATCAGTGAGGATCCCAGTGGTTTGATCGGCTGGGCACTCATGTTCCCTCACACCGGCGCCGCTGACGCCCCGGGGGATTTTGCCCATTTAGCCATCTATCCTGATCTGGAATCCTTCATGGGCAGACGGGCCATGGAAGCACAAGGCGGCTGGAGAGGCCTGCGTGAGTACTACCAAAACTACGCGGACTGCACCGGCGAGCAACTCAACATCGAGACGGTGCTGCACCGTCCCTGATTTCACTAACCACCTGTCGAGGGACGTCGCCCTACTCACTGTGGGCGCGGCGCCCCCCGGTTTCTCACGAGGAGAGATATCTATGAACATTCCATCTTTAGTTAGTGTGGCTTGCATTATCGCCGCGCCACTGGCACTCGCTGACAACCACGCTACCGGCAACCCTGAGTGGAGCATGGGTAACCCGGTCGAAATTTACGGCTGCAGCTTCAAGGACGGCGTCAATGGCTACGAGATGTCTATGAAGCATGCTGCGCTGGTCAACGCCTGGGGCGAAGAGCACGATGCATTTCAAAACCACGTTGGCCAACTAATGTGGCCTGAGTTCTCCGATGGGCAATACCCAACCGAGTTTACGTGGCTGGGTTATTGGGAGAACTACGCCGACTACGGCGCTGACATGGACAAGCGCGCGGAGCACGGCGCCGAACTGTTTGTCGAAGCGAATAAATTCCTTGAGCAGTGCTCGCACAGCGAGTGGGGCGCCTGGGACGTCTTTCCCGCGGAAGACTGGACGCTGGGCAATCACGTCACCGAGTTTTCTGACTGCTTTTATAAAGAGGGCAAAGGTGATGCGGATCTACTGGTAGCCAATATCGCCTTTGCCAAAGAGATGTCTGCGCGAGGACTCACCGGTGCCGACCTTGGCGAAGTACAACTGTGGCCGCGCGCCGGGGCGCCTGCTGGTCTTGAGAACGCCATCAGCTTCAAATGGATCAGGGGTTATCCGACGCTATCTGCCTACGCCGACTTCACCAACATGTCGTGGAATGAAGGGCTGGGCAGTGCCTGGAATGCTCTCTACGGTGACATTGTGGCCTGTGACTCCAGCCGAGTATATCTATCCCAGGTGATGAACAGACCCTGAAAAAAAACACCTGCTGGCCGCTGTCGCACAAAGCGGCCCTTATTTTTGAGCAACTTTTCATCCACATAGTAAAGGGGAACATTATGAAAACATTAATCAGCATCTTGGCATCTATGGCGCTGGCCCTCGGCGCCACATTCGCCCACGCCGACGATCACGCGGCACCGTCTGCACCCGTAGGTATGGTTTATGGGCTGGATGTCTCTGACCCTGCAGCATTTGCTGCGGCTATGGGCAAATACTGGAGCTCACCCACGGGCGAGCAAAATCCTGGCGTTGCCATTTTGAGGCAGGTCGTCGCTGGAGGAGAAAGCCCTATTTCTCACATTGTTTCTGTTGTGTATCCGTCCTACGAGGCAATGGATGCCGCATTCGCTATCAACGCTCAATCAGAGGATGCTGCAACCTTTCAGCGTGAGGTCAGCGGCGCTGTGGAAGTGGTGACCTCTTCAATGTTCGAATCCACCGGCCTCGGTTCGATGAAAAACCAGATCGGATTTGGTCCAGGCACGGCAAGCCTCTACGTCTTTGCTTCAGTTTCAGACCCTGCAAAATACGCCTCAGCTTTCCAAAAGATGATGGGCAGTACTGATATTGGTGAAACAGACACCATGCTATTTGCCATGCCAGCGGGTGGAGTCGGCGATACTACGCATGTTGTCTCAGTAACCGGCAAGAGTGTTGGAGCAGTCATGGCGCAGATGGCTGCCAATCGCGCAGACAAGGACTTCCAGAAGTTTGTTAAGGAAGTCGACGGCATCCGAACCATTGAGCAAAATATCGTGACAGTCGATATGGCGGTCTTTGGCAACATGGGCGGCTAACATAGCGCAAGGGTCAGAGCCTGCGCTCTGGCCCTTTTTCCTCTCTGCCGCGGCGAACCGTCACCGCAGGCCAAACACAGCCAACACCAGCAAAAATCCGCACGTCCCACCCGCGAGCGTGAGGTAACCCAGCAGCCAGGTCCGCTCAAAGCCCTGACCAACGAAAAATGCTGGCGTCCAGATAGTATCGGAGGCGGCGACCCACCCCGCTTCGCGCCGACTGCTGAGCACTCCGATAGCGACCGCGATCAAAAACCCGCTGACGTTCCACCACAGCCAGGACACCCCTGGCGCACCCAACCACAGTAAAAGATTACTGATAAATCCTGCTGCAAAGCCGATCCTCGCGCCCCGCCCTGTTACCCTGTGGGTCAGCAAGCCCATCACAAAAACCGCCAGCAGGGGCCCGTTGATCAAAGACCCCAATTTATTGACCGCCACCAATACCGTACTGGCAATATCATCAACCCAAAAAGCGAGCACGATAGCCAACACGCCCCACACCCCCGTGAGCGCCTTGCTCCACAGTATCTCCACACGGTCCGAGCCCATCGAGACCCAGCCGCAGCGCTTGATGAAATCCTCCATTGTCACCGCGGACAGGCTGTTGATCACCGAATCCAGCGACGACATCGCGGCTGCCAGTACCCCCACGATGGCTATCCCCTTTAAGCCTTCGGGCAGCTCCATAAGGAACAGCAGCGGCAAGGCCATGTTGTAGTTGGGCTGGCCGTCAGTGTCAGGCAGCAAGGTCACAAATTCGGTATGGGTATCCGCGTAGACCGCTATACCAATCCCTATCAGGCAGTAGAGCAGCACCAGCGGAAAGCGCAGCAAACCATTCAGCAGCAGGATCGTCTGACCATCTCTCTGGTTTTTCGCGCACAGTTGCCTCTGCACCTGACTTTGATCACAGCCGTAATAGGAGACGTAGAGAAAAAAGCCGCCGATCAGCATTGGCCAGAAGGCGAAGTCGTGACCATCACCTAGACCATGATGACCAAAATCAAGCGCCGCCAGCCTGTCTCCCGAGACACTACCCAACATGGCATTGAGGCCACCAGCATCCCCTGTTAGCAGCCAGAGCAGGTACCCCAGCACACTCATCAGCACTGCCATTTGTAATACGTCGCTCCAGATCACCGCCCGGATGCCCCCAAGCACGTCATACAGCACCGTAAAAGCGCCGAATATCAGCACAGAAGCCAAAAAACCGATACCGGTGATGAGATCAATCATCGCCGAGACGCCATAAATCGTGACGGCCGCCGCCAGTAATCTCAGTACCTGAAACACGCCACTCAACAACAGTCGGGTTTTCAGATCAAAGCGTCGCTCCAGATATTCATAGACCGACACCAGCTGAAGCCGCTGGAACATCGGGATCACAAATATCATGGTGAAGATCATCGCCAGCGGGACCGCCAGCTCATACTGCAACCAAACCAGCCCCCCTCCGGCTGCGAAGGCAACAAAGGCTGGGGCACCGAGAATACTGTTAGTAGAACATTGGGTGGCGAGCACTGACAGCGCGATACTGAAAGGCCGCTCGCTGCGGCCAGCTACGAAATAATCCGCACCTGACTGCTGGCGCCTCGAGAGAAACCCGCCGAGTGCGAGCAACAGAAGCAGATAGGTCCCGATCACCCACCAATCTAACGTAGCTAGCAAACCGCTCTCCCGGTCATCCTGGCGGCGCTGAGTAGCAACCCCCGGGGTTCATCAATGACCGGAGCGCGGCAGGTTCAATCAGAAAGCGAAGTCGCCCTCCACAGTGGTCAGCCCCAGCGCGTCCCAGTCGAGCATTCCTCCACGATAGTAGTGGATTTTCTCAGCGGGGAAGCCATCGCGAATCATCGCCTTCATTGCGGTGGGACTCTGAGGGCAGACCGGGCCATTACAAAAGCCAACCACGTTCGAGGCGTTGCTGCAGTCCCAACCCGCGTCACTCTTGCTACACCCAAGCTCGTCCATACGCATGGCCACTTCGGTATAGGGAATGTTGACGGAACCGGGAATCGTAGCGTCGAGGAACCATTCCTCGGTGCGCATATCGACCAGGATCGTGTCGGGATCGCTGATGGCGTTCAACACTTCTATTTCTGTCACCGGCACGATGCCCGGCTCGGGGACCAGCGGCTGCAACCAGCCTTTGTTCTTGGCGCAATCCGTCATCTGACGGGTAATGGTGATGGTCTCACCGGAAGGCAGGGTCGCGACAAAGCTTTTATCCTCGCCAATGATACGAAGATCTTCCGCTACAACCGATTGCGTAAAAGCCGTCAGCAACATCACGCACAGCAGCCCTGATTTCTTGAGTACGGTGATCATGGATTCACCTCCTTGTTATGCTTATTAGCGGCCCGCCTATTCGGCGGGGACGCCTGTCAATGTACGTCAGTGGTGCTTGAGGTCAAGCCGCTAGCCGCTATTCAGGCATGGTTTGAGAGGCCACATTAAGCATTTTGACTTTGCCGTTCTCGAGCAACACATCGATTGTCTCGTAGGCCCTGCGCTCGGTGCCGTCAGGCCCGGTGGTCGTGACCACGTTGCCGGTGGCCAACCATTCCTCCATGACGCCGTCGGCGTTCTCTCCGTCATTGGCAATGACCCACCACACCTGCCAACGGGGATTCTCAGTGGCGACCCAGTTTTGCAAAAAGTCAGTGTGGGCGGCGTTGCCCTCCACGACCTCACCGTGGGCTGCGATCCCCCGGAAATCCTCGGTGTTCATCGCGGCGATGGCCCCAAAATCCCTCGCGTTATGTGCGGCGATATAATCCATCCAGACCTGTCCGTTTGCGCCACTGCCTTGCAACAAGGGCTTGGATGAGCCGTTATCAAAATATTGCTTACCGATGCTCGCGCCGGCGGTGGAGTGGGCCATCATGAAGCCGGCGTCGTCGTAGACTTGAAACGCGGCGTACTTGCCATTCTCGATGACCGCTTTATGAATGGAGTCACTGGTGACACCACCCGCCGTCATTTTAGTTTCGATAAAGACCACGTTGCCCGCAGCATGGAACGCCGTGGGCTCGACCTTGAAGTCGGGCCAGAGCTCACCGATGGGCATGAAGACCTCATCGATCACTTGCTGAGGACCCACGTAATTGCCGCCATAGGGAAAACCCTTGGGCATCTCCCATTGTGCATCCGGTGCCTGCGTGGCCGCCCATGCTGCCATGTCGCCCGTTGCAAAGGCGTCGTAGCCCGCTTTCGCAGCCGCGATGACCGCGGCATCCTGTTTACCCGAGTCGGCTTGGCACCCTGCTAGCGCGAAAAAAATGCCCGCAACAATGAATGATCTGATCGACATGCTGAATTCCCCCTTTTCTTTGTTGTGCTTGCTTGTCGTGATTCTTTGCTGTGCTTGACTGTGCCTACGCTATGCGTGTCGAGCCTATTTTTCAATTGGGGTAACGCGATGTCGCTGACGAGCTTCACGCCGCTCTGGTGAGCGACTCGCTGCCGATTGCTCAGTACTGTCCGCTCCACTCCAGCAGGTCACCTGTGGCGCGCTCCTCCTCCGTCAGAATGCTGATGCCGTGCTGCGCTCTCAACGCGGTCACAGACTGATCCAGCCATTCCTCGGGGAACTGAAAGGGCCATTTATGGGTCATGCGTCGGGTACGCCTGATAATCCGCCACTTTAACCCCAGGCATTTCCAGTAAAGCTTGGGAAACAACCACCAGCCGTTTTCCTTGATGAGCGCCTTGTACAAGGCCTTAATCTCGGGGAGCTGGCCATAACCGCGCAGGTATCGCCACTGGTATTGGCATCCAAAAATTAGCCAGGTATCGAGACCGGCCTCCTGCTCCAACGACGTATCCATGCCAAACATCACATGCGTCGCATCGTGCTCAAGGATTAAACGAGAATCTGGGCGATCGACCATGGCCTTTCTGCCGATGGCATCAAGATATGCGCGGTATTCGGCGACACCTTCCCGGAGGGTTAGGTCGCAGTCTTGCTGTTGATAACGCAAGTTCATAAACAAAGTCGGCCCTCAATGCCCGACCCATACTAGGTGAAAAATGAGGGCCAATCCAATCAGGCTTTGATCTGCTGTCACCCGCCTCTCGCACTACAGGCCGGATTTGCCGATTGCGTGGGATCCGTGGCGACAAAGCGGTCAGCGGCACCGTCGTAAATCACCACGCCGTCAAGATCGACCTTTGCATTGACCAAGGTGTCGTAAAGGCCGTCCCCAAAGGGAATAGGGAGGCTTGATTTAAAAATGGCCCGATCGACCCCTGCCAGTGGGAAATCACCGCCCTCCAAAAGGTAGGCAACATCACTGGTCCGCGCCAAACGGGCGCCTTCGCCAAAGGTCGCCTGGCACATGTCTGACAGATTCCAGAAAGCCGGCACGCCCTCGTCTTCCGTGACCAGCGCATCAGCCACACCCACATAGCGGTAGCGATACATTCCCAAGCTATCGCGTAGCGCGGCAATCTCGTCGGCCAGCACCTGAAAATCAAGCGCCGCCAGCTGCTCCACCAACGTCTCGAGATCCGCCGAACCCTCTCCAGAAAGCCCCAACAAACTCGTTAATAGCTGTGACAGGTCTGAGGTGCTGGTATCAGATCCTCCCCCTAATTGCTCAATCACAGACCTTAGGCTGGCATCGGCATTGCTAGGCTGAAGGCTGCCCGGGGCTGCCATGGCGGCAGAGCCGCCTGCTGCAAAAAGTACGGCTGTAATCAGTGATTTCATCGGCTGTCTCCTGTTGCTGAAACCTGAGGAGACATTAAAGCGCGGAGCGCCGGAGAGTGATTTACCAGACACGCCCAACACTTGGTCAAGTATGTCAGCGAACTTTCCCAATCAGGCTGGGCAGTACTGACGTGCCTCGCCACGAGACGCAAAAGATTCTGCGGTGAAACAACGCCAACCGAGTGACGCAGGTCCGGCTGCCGCAAGCGAGCCAGCCAATTCCCCGCTAGATTCGCCTAAGGTCAGTTGGGGCCTAAGGCGATTTCAGCGATTTACTCCACTCTGGTGAGCACTGCGGAGTTTTCAGTTAATTCGCCATCAAGCATGATGGTGTTGGTAAAAAGCATGGAGCTATTATCACCCTCTTGCATGGTCCACTTCATTGACGTCACAAAGCTCTCATGCTCCGCGTGAAGATCATTAGCTGATTCATCGAGGGCCAGCGCCAACTCGGTATCTGACACGCTACTGACGCTAAACACAGGCTGAGTTCCCAGCGCGCAGTAATGCTTCACCACCAGCTCGCCCTTGTCGTCGCTGTAGGTGGTGAGCATTTCCACCCCGTCCTCAACCAGCGTCTCGGTGATGGTGTTGCCCCCGGAGGTCAGCCGCCACTCATAGGACACATCGATAACCGCGCCGGTCAGGCCCTGAGTCATTTTGCCTTCCCACTTGCCAAGCTTCTTTTCCACCTGCTGAAATGCGGCGCTGCTCTCTACAGCAGGCATCGTCACATCGCCAATCACAACCGACTCATCGGCTGCGTGCGCAGACACCGCCGCCATGATTCCTGCCATCAAACTCACATAAAGCTTCTTCATTGCTGCCCCCACCATTAGATTTACGAAATTGACGCCACTGAAATTAAATCAACGCGTTTGCAAAAGATAGGACCTTTCGAGCCGCCCCGCACCGCGGCCACAGGCAGCGACGGGGCTTGTGGTGCTAGAGCGGCGGATAATCAATCCCTTTATAGCCCATAACACGCGCGATAAACGCGTCCCATGTGGCATTTGGCACCCATATCGATTGCATAAGTGACATCGCCTCGTCCAGATCAGCTCCCTCGTAAAGGACCTGATATAGGAAACCAAAGACAGACGCCCTAAAGTTCACCTCGCAGTGCACCAGCGTCCTGGCGCCGCCGTGCGCTTGCATCACCGCGGCGAAGGCGGCGAAATCCCCAAGACTAGGAGATTCCCATTCGACCGGTATGTGAATGAACTGGACCCCCAACCCTCTCACCATATCGTCTTCATGAGCGACTGCCTTGGGGTGACTAGTAAATGCCAGAAAAATGACCTGGTCGTAACCGGCCGCTGCGATCAGCGCCAGTTCAGCCTCGGTTGGTTGGCCGGAGGTCGTCAAAGACGGAGAGTAATCTATTCGGTTTAGAAGGCTTAAACCGTTGCCCTCATCTGCATTCGCGGCATCCGTTTTGGCGGCAGAAAACCCTGCCAACAGGCAGAACAAAGAGGCTGCAAAAATTGTTTTCATAGGGCGTTTTTCAAACAATTCACTGCGGTTGTTTTCTCCGGAACTGTAACAAGTCACAGCGTCTGTCGACTCGCTCTTTATCCCTTGTCGCGATTAAACACGGTCTTGCGCTTTTCTGCGAACGCGGCCATGCCTTCTTGCCAATCGGGATTATCAATCCTGTTTTTAGACGCCCGCTTTTCGTCCTCGATTGACTCTTGCAGGGTCTTTGAGTCGAAGCAGGCGCACATCGGCGTTAAAAGTGGTCTGAACAAGCGGTTGGTGCTACTCTCTCTCCTCTGTCTGACTCCCCACGTGCAGATGGTGATCACCATCACTGGAGTCTGAGCCATCACAGCATCCCTGCGAAATTTTTCTGCCCTGCTCGAGCCTCAGATATGAGAAAAACTAATTATTCGTTTGAGAAGAGACAGCGCGAGGTCGCCAAGCAAAAGAAGCGAGAGGCTAAGCGGCTGAAGAAAACTGAGAAGGCGGACCAGCGTGACAATGAAGACAACCCCCAAACTATCCTCTGACGCAAAGCGTGAGTCGATAGCCGAGGAAACCAAGGCTTTTCTGAGAGCCGGGCATAAAATCACGCAGATACCAGATGGTGTATCGGGACAAGATCCGTACGGTCGCGGCAAACCGCTAGCGCCCGGCCCAACGCAGAAACAGTAGCCTAGCGCTGGCCCCATTAAGGGGATAATTAACGCTCAGGTTGGTGTAGATAAATCTGTAAACGCTGTTCAAGTAGGCTATTGTGCCTACTCAAACAAAAGCCGCAGACAGCAGGCTTGGGGGAATAATGAATTCCGATGAACTTCGCGCGGGTCTGCTCGCGGCAGAATTAACCTTCCTTAGAAACCAAATCATAGAACAACTTTGCAAATGGCAGCGCTGCAGAGATGATCGCGACCTACTCTCGGCGCTAAACACCGTTGGGGAATTGGTGGCGATTGAGGATGTGGAGCCTAAAAATTCGCAAATGAGTGTTGCGCTGATCTAACTCGCTCGCCTTTTTATTCTTTCTGAATTTACCTTATTTCCACAATCTAGAAGCTTTGCTCCACGGTCCCCCAGGTTAGGACGATGTCCCAACAAGTTCCGCTCACCAGCGCATCGGTTAACAGAAACTCATCAGCGCTCGCGATACAAGCAACCTCGTCTAAATTCACGGCGTTGGGGTCGCTGGTAAAACCTGCTTCAAACTTGACTACGTCGAGGCTCGCCCTGCAATGAGGCCCGGGGCTGACTATTAATCACAGGTAGGCAGGCCTTAAACGCTATAGCGCTGCCAATTGATAGGAGACAACCTTGGGCGCATTGGCCTCTGGGCTGCGCCCCACCTCGTTGAAACCAAAGCGCGCATGAAACGCATGCGATACAGGGTTAGGTGGCGACACATTAATTTCACAACACAGCGCGGGGCAGCCTTGAGTTGCTGCGAACTCAATCAGATCTCCGTACAGCGCACTGCCTACTCCCCGTCCCGCGTACGACTGATCGATTACGATCCGATCGACATACAGAAAACGATCGTAACGCTCGACAAACCATCGAAAATTGTCGCCGTCGTAGTCTGATGCCTCACCCATTACCAGCAAAAAGCCAATGATCTCATCGTCTACTACCGCGACCCGGTGATAGTCCGCCCAGCGATGCAGCTGAGCAATTCTGGCTAGATCGATCCGGCTGGTCTTCTCTTCTTCAGTCGCGTTGATGTCCAGGATGCGTGTGAAATCGGTGGCCTGTGCTTGGCGAATTGACAACAAGACGTCTTCCTATCGATCTCAAATGTAAACCGACTTTATCGAGGCCGGGCGGTCACAGACACTTCCGGGGCCGGGGCCCTCGCGTACCCTGGCTCAGGATTTGTTGAAGACCTTGAGGATACCAGCGAGCAGTGGCAAGGCGGCCACGAAGGCCACTGGCGCCCCGATCCAGAGCAGCAGACCGTAAGCGAGAGACATACCGGCGTCGGCTGGCTCGCTCCCAGAGTCGCCACCTGTCAACAATGAGCTAACGCCGTAGGCGACTCCTATGACGATGGGCCCAGCAACGAAGGCGAAAATCAAGCGGCTGTTCTTTTCCATATCATTCCCTCAAAGGCACTTCTCTCATTGCCTCACCTTAGTCGATGTTACCGGGCTCGGGAGCCTGGACTTTCGCCAGGCCCTCCTCGCACGCAGGGTTGTCGGCCTCGCCAGAAGATCGGTTTAGGGCAATCAGTTGCCAAATGCACCAGAGGACGGGCAGGCTGAAAAAAAGTAGCACCTGAAGGGCTTTGTATTCGCTGTAATTCATAGTCCAAGCATAGAGGGTTTGGCTTCCCGCAGCATGGCCGGGGATCTCGGTTAACTCCCTGTTCTATTTTACGGGTACATTTGAACCCAACTAGGGTCTCAAGGAGCCGCTTTCAACATGGAATTGAAAGTGTTTTTCACAGTATTCGCCGCGGTGTTTATTGCAGAACTGGGCGACAAAACCCAGTTTGCGACGATGCTGTTTGCGGCTGATAAAGAAGTCAGCAAGTGGACTGTATTTTGGGGCGCGTCTGCAGCATTAATAGTTGCCACTGCCATAGGGGTCATCGCTGGCACGCTTCTCTCAGAGTTCATCAACGAGAGATATCTCAACTACATTGCTGGAGCAGGATTTATCCTTATTGGAGCGCTTACATTGGCGCGCGCTTAAGGCTGCTTTCCCCTGCGGAGAATGACCACAGGAGCTTTTTTAAAATCCGCTTCTCATGTGCAGCCACAGTATCAATTGCGTCAACGACGGACCTTACACTCGAGGACCGGATACAAATCCAGCAGCTGGAATCATCAATCAAAAAGTGTGTGATCAATGCGCGTAAGCACCCCGGAAAGTCGCTCGGTGATCGAACGTGTGCGAAACCCAGATCTCATTTCGCTCATGTTTAATTTCGGCGGATGAGCTGTGATGGGCGCCTGCCTCCGCTAGCTGACCGAACAGCAATGCACTGAACAAGAGCAACGCAGCGGCGATGCCTACGCTCGTTATCCTTGGGCTGTTCATGGTGCGCTCTCGTTGAGCCAACCGTCTTGTTGGCCAGAGGTACTCCATGACCTCGGCGTCAGTTGCCCGCTTACTCATTTTCTTGCCCTCAAGTTAATGGTGCCGTTCGTGGCAGGAGGGGTCATTCCGTGGCAGTGACAGTTTTGCTTTGGAGGGGGTCGGAATGATTAGCACAGTGCGCCAACAGCTTGGCTGAAGGCGCCAATGTGCTGGGAAGCCCGTACGCGCACCGTGGGCTAGCCGGTGGGGAAAGCGGCGGAGTGGAACGCCATACGCGTAGTCAGCTTGGGTTGGCTCTAACGCGCACGGAATATCAGATGCGGTCACTGGTGAGTATTACCAGCGATTCTGATTCTTCTCTTCGCAAGTGGGGGCGGTACCCCCCACGCGACGACGCCTTGACAGGCCCCCCGTGGGTGTCTTTGTCGCGGGCGATTGCGGGAGGTATGCGGGTTAGATTGGTGGGCTAGAATCGCCCTCAGTGGGTTAGAAACCGCACCAGATTGGCTTACCTAAAGTCTTTGAGGGAAATGGCGGAGCGGACGGGACTCGAACCCGCGACCCCCGGCGTGACAGGCCGGTATTCTAACCAACTGAACTACCGCT
>ERZ802822.562-NODE-562-length-25392-cov-41.759826_pt1 | contig 25392 bp, 23 predicted proteins | sample MGYA00345649_ERZ802822 | MGnify/ENA primary metagenome ERZ802822 (study PRJEB30503, sample SAMEA104212359) | marine metagenome | biome: Westerlies Biome; feature: [SRF] surface water layer (ENVO:00010504) within the epipelagic zone...; material: water...
AACTTCACGGAAATCGGAAATAAACGTTTCGATTTCAATCACGCATGCTGACCTGTTTGCACACTGATCGGCAATTGCTCCGTCCTAGGAGACAACATGAGCAGCGACATTTCCAACATTCATGGTCAAGGAGCGGTAACTCCAACTGCAGCAGGCGATTCTCTTCAGCTGCCTGATCTCCCCGAGTGCCTGCAGGCAGCGTTGGGCAGGGGGCATACGCTTGCTATTGAGGGCACCAACGTGGTGCGCGTTCCTTTTGGAGTGCGTCGTCCCCGTCGTGAACGCCCCCAGCGTCCAGAACGTTGGGCAACCTTGGTGTTGCCATTGCAGCCTCATGGATCACCCACGCCTCCACAAGCGGCTTAAAACAGTTTTTAATTAGGCAACTTCTATTAAGTCTGGGCTGGTTCTGAGCTTCCAGTCCACGAGCGATTTTGCATCTTCAAGTGAACAAATCGTTGTCCTAAATGGAAGAAGCTGCATGGGACTCCGTTCTGGCCGAACCAACCAGCTCTGATTCGGCTGTTGCAAAAGAATGAATCCGCGGTAGCGCACAGCGAATTGCGGCTCGCCAAGAAATCCCATGGATGCTGGGGTTAATGGGTGGTTATGTGAGTTATTTCAAGGCAAAAAAGCAGGTTTAAGTGCCAGCAGCTTGTTTTCTTTAGGTTTCGCTTTTTAATTGTCAGTGTTTGAATGTTTTTGATGGCTCGGTCAGATATCTGGCCTGTTAAGCGTTGGATGAAATTCATTTTGATGGCATTTGATACAACAAAGGCTTTGAGCTTGTTGTATTAATAATCACTCGTTTAGCTCAACCCAAGCAGGAGTGAGTCTGTTTGATCGCTCGAGGCATGGTTTTGATGTCTGCCTGCTTGACTTGCATGAAATTCAAGCCCATCCGCCGCTACAAAAATCTGATTGGGACGCTGCGGTGTCGCCCGAGATTGAGATCGTGCCGTGTGGGCGGAGTCATTGAATCGGTTGCTTTTGTCCTAAACGTTGCAGCAGGTCCTGGATGCTCTCGTCTTTGGCTGGTTTGGAGTGATTGCTGAGTAATTGACGACCCACCACTTCAGCACCGAGGTGCGTGAGCTGGATGCGAAGAGACAAAAGGAGTTCCATACCTCCGCCTCCTGAGAAGGTGGCGATTGCGATCGGCCGACCATTGAAGAGCGTCCGGAAGTCGTCGCCTTGTACAGACAGCCAGGCAATGGCATTGGTGAGGCAGGGTGGAATCGAGCCGTTGTATTCGGGTGCGCAGATCACCCAACGGGGAGAGGCCATCAGCTGAGCCTCGAGTGGGGCGAGCGCCTCCGGCGTTCCTTGCGTTTGAGCCCTGGGGGTGAACAAGGGCAGATCGATGGTCGTGAGATCGAGCAGGTGGGCTGATTGGCCCAGGGTCCCTGCCGTCTCAACGAAGCGCTGGGCCAGCTTGAGGTTTTCGCCATTGCTTGCGGTGATCACCAACACATCGCGCGTGTTTGCTCTGTTCATGCCCAGAATTTCCACCATGCCCGCTGAATTTTGCCTGATGTCTCTGCATCCTTGTCATGGCTGCCGTCGCAGACCTGCCCGTTTCTGCTGAGCTCGCAGCCGCTGGATAGGTGGTGCGAACGATTGATCCCGAGGTGCCGCCACGGGTGGACTACCCGTTGACGGACCTCGGGCGAGCGTTAGGCCGACTTCAATTCCGCTTCTCGATAGGGCACAAAGCTGGCTTTGCGAACACCGCAAATGGGGCAGGACCAATCATCTGGAATCGCTTCGAAAGGTGTGCCTGGCTCAATTCCGGAGTCGGGATCGCCCTCAGCAGGGTCATAAATCATCGAGCACACCTTGCAGATCCATTTGCCGGCTACCGGCTCATCGGCCTGTCCCGCTTGGCCCTTGCCTTGAAGTGCTTCAAGGGCAACGCCATACGACTCGGCATGGTGCTGTTCGATGGGCGTGAGTAGGCCGAAGTTCTTGGCAGCTGTTTTAAAGATGCCCGCGTGATCTTTGGATTCGCTGGTCTGTTCGTTGAACTCAGCTTCAGCTCCGTGATCGCGATCGTTGCGGGCTTGCTCAGCAAACTCCGGATACATGGTGGTGTATTCGTAGGTTTCGCCTTCGATGGCAAGCTCAAGGCAGCGCGTGAGCAAGGCCTGTTTGTCGTCGTCGCTGAGTGCACTGGGGTCGCTGAACACGAGCTCCGGATGGAGCAGGCGGAAGTGAGCAAACGCGTGCTCTGTTTCTTGGGCGGCGGTGTCGCGGAAGAGCTTGGCGAGATCGGTGCGACCGAGTTTCTTGGCGACATCGGCAAAGAACAGGTATTTGCGATTGGCCATGCTTTCGCCGCCAAAGGCAGCTTCGATGTTGGCCTGGGTGGACGGCTTGGAAAGATCCATTGGTTCCTTGGTCGATCATTTGATACTAGCGCTATCTCATACTCGCTATGAGTTAGCGCTAGGGGTCGATTGGGCTGATTGGTGCAGTCCGTTAGTAATTCGCGCCACTGCGGCGCTGATGCACTGCGGTACCGCCTTCGGAATCGAGCACGCCTCCATGGGAGACCTCGGCGTAAATCAGCCAGTGATCCCCGCATTCCATGCGTTGCTTCACCGTTGCTTCCATCCACGCCAAGGCGTCTGGGAGTAAGGGCTGTTCACTTGGAGTGGCCTTCAATTCCAGGCCGGCAAAGCGATCAGCTCCCGGCTCAAACGGTTGGAGGAATTGCTTCATGGGCCCGCTCTCGCGCCCTTCGGCGAGCACGTTCAAGGCGAAGCAATCGCCGATATGCAGGAGGGCCTCAACGGCTCGATCCTTGGCGACTGCCACGGTGAATCCCGGAGGAGTGAAACTGGCTTGGGTGACCCAGCTTGCAATCATGGCGCCGGAGAGCTCACCCTTTCGGGCGGTGAGAACGCAGAGAGATCCCACGACCCGACCCAGGGCCAGCACGGCAGGGTCACTGCGGCTTTCACTGAGTCCACCGCCGCTGCGACGTTGCTGTTTGCGTTGCTCTCGATGCAACTCGCGACCAAATCGGGTGCCGGTTTCTTCGAGGGTTTGAATCATCGCTGCATCGGGGCTGAATTTCACTCGGATCGGCTCGAACGCAAAGTGAAATCCGCCGTCTCGAAGCTTGTTCTCCAGCAGGTCGATGGCTTCACCGCTCCAGCCAAAGCTGCCAAACACGCCCACGGGTTTACTGCGGTCTCCTTCGGCAAGAAGCGTCCCCAAAGCCGAGACGATCGGCGTTGGCGCATGGCCACCAAGCGTTGGTGAGCCGATCAAAATGCCGTCTGCTTGTTTGATCGTGTTGATGAGTTCGTCAGGAGGTGTGAATTCACAATTGAGGCTGGTAATGCGAATCCCAGTACGACCAACACCTTGAGCTAAGGCATCAGCAATGGCAGCCGTGTTTCCGTAAGCACTGGCAAAGAGCAGTGCAACAGACAAGCTGGCTTGCTGTTGGCTTTCTCCCCAGCGGCGGTAGTCATTGAACAAACTGCGCCAGCTGGTGTCGATGGCTGGACCGTGGCCGGGCGCCACCGTGGTGATGTCCAGCTCTTCCAGACGCTCCACAAGCGAGTCCACTTGGCCCGCCATCGGTGCCATCAGGCAGTCATAAAAGTGACGCCGCTCTTCTTCCGTTGCACTGCGTCCGGACTCAGCCCATTCATGAGTGCAGATGTGCGCCGAAAACAGCTTGCCGCTCATCAGAAGTCCGATGGACTCTTCAAACGCGAGCAGGCCCCCGGGCCATCGGGGGGTGGGAGCGGGAACGAGTTGAAGCTGGTGGTGACGACTGAGAGACAGGGTTTGCTCTTGGCGGATCACCTGGATGGGCGGCAGGTCGGGGATGGCTGGCTGTTCGCTCTCCTGTCCTGGCGCTGCAGGTTTGCGTTGTGACCAGAGTTCCCCCAGGAGCTTGGCTCCAGCGTTGGAGGCAATCAGTTCGAGCTCGGGATACAGGCCTGCAAGATCACGCAGTAGTGCCACCCTGTTGGGGTTGACGTGGCCAACGACAACCTTGAGTGCAGTGGTTTGGGCGGGAAGGAGACCAGCAAGAGCCGTGAGGAAGGCCTTGTCGTAAGCCTTGCCGGGAGGATGCACGAGCAGTGCGGCCTGGTGCTGACCTTCGCGATCCGTGCCGGCATCAAACAGAAAACTGTTGGCGGTGCTGCCCCGTTCCAGCGCATATTCCAATTCGAATCGGAGCCGTTGGGGACTCAGCCCCCGCAGGCAAGTGAGTCCGTCATCGATGGGCAGGCTGATCACTTGCCGGGTCGCTGCTGCAGGGGCCTCGAGGTTGGATGTCGCCATTAATAGTGATTCCCCACTTTGCGGTGATGGACGGCGGTCATGGCGTTTGCATCGGCCACGTTCCCCTGTTCCACCACGGCATAGATCACCCAGTGATCGGGGCCTTCCATGCGTTGTTCCACGCGGCAGCCCAGGTAGGCCAGTGCATCTCCGAGAACGGGGCCACCCTCGGCTTCCGCCTCCAGCACATTGATGCCAGCGAAACGGTCGGCGCCGGGCGGGAAGCGTTTAAGAAAATGCCTGAGAAGTTGTTGATGGTTGTCCTCTCGGAGAATATTCAGCACAAATTTGTCGCCAACCTGCATCAGAGCCTCGATCGCCCTGTCTTTGGCCACGGCCACGGTGATGCCTGGTGGACTGAAACTGGCCTGACTGACCCAGCTCGCCACCATCGCGCTACGGCGCAGGCTTTCACCGTCGCCTTGGCTGGCCGTGACCACATAAAGCCCGCCACTGAGACGGCCTAGGGCTTTGTCGAGATCGCCATCCAAGCTCTTCATTGCTGCGATCGTTTTGTCGCGCGTTAAGAGTTGGCCTAGGTCGGTGCCTGATTCTTCGCAGCGCTGATAGTCGCCACCTGAAGGAAGCTGGCGAATGCGCAGGGGTGAAAAGGCCTCCTTCTGTCCTTGGCTGCGTAGTTGTACGGCCACGGAATCGATCGGCTCGTCATCTCCACCAAAGGCGTCGTAAACGCCCACCAGCTGTTTGCCATTTAAGGCAGCCAACAAGGTTCCAATGCTGCTTTGCAGCTCAGCATCTGCGTTCGCTGGCCAGGTGGGAACCACCACGGCCTTGGCTTCGCTGATCAGGGCTGTGAGCTCTTGGGCATCGGTGGCACGTAGATCAACAAGTTGAACCTGGGCCTCGGTTTTGCCGATGCCGTGGGCGATCGCCTGACTGAGCCGATCACAGAAGCCGTATTGACTCAAATAACAAACGGCTGCGTAACTCTCGCCTTTATTGCGTTGCCCGCTCCATTCGCGGTAATCGTTGATCCAGTGGCTGAGGTGATGGCGAAGCAAAGGGCCATGACCTACCGCGATCGTGTTGATCTCGGGCAGACCATCCATACGCTTAAGGGCTTGAAGCACGCTGCGGGCATTGGGCCCCATCAAGCAGTCGTAGTAGAAGCGGAAATCCGGTGCAATCGCGCCAGGATCGCTATCAAAAACGTCTTCTGAGCAGTAGTGCAGCCCAAAGGCATCGCAGGTGTAGAGGATTCCGCTGCCGTGATCAAACGAAAAAATTGTGTCCGGCCAGTGCAGGTTGGGTGCACTTAAAAACTCAAAGCGATGCTGCACGCCGCTCTCAGGATTGATGCCGAGATCGAGCTCTTCTCCGCTTTTGACGGCTCGGGAGCGGAACGGCCGATGGACCTGGTCTTTGAGGAATTGAATCGCCACCTTGGATCCAACAATTTCGATCTCAGGGTTCAGGTCAATCAGGTCTCCAATCAGTCCTGAGTGGTCCGGTTCGGTATGGCTCACGATCAGGTAATCGATCTGTTTCGGATCGACTTGCTCTTTCAGAAGCGGCAGCCAGGTGTCGCGAAATTTGGCGTGACTCGTGTCAATCAGGGCGGTGCGTTCACCCCGCACTAGAAAGGCGTTGTAAGTGGTGCCGTTGCGCAGGCCAAATTCAATATCGAAACGGCTTCGCTCCCAGTCGAGGGAACGAATCGTGCTGCTGTCAGCCGCAATCACTTCCGATTGAAGGGAGAGCCTCGGACTGGTGCTTGACGCAGTCACTGATGGCTTCAAGCTTGAGGTGGCCATAGCAATTACTCGCTGACCTGAACTCTACGGAGAAGATCAGGTCTGCGGCTTGGGTGTCATTGCTGCGGCAAGACGCGGGAACCAGTCCACCAGGCCAGGTACGGCGATGATTAAAGCCAAAACGGCCACCTGCAAGCCAACGAAAGGCAAGGACCCCAGGCCAAACCAGATCAGAGCATCCGGGCCCAGCAGCTGCCGTCGCTGCCTTAAAAAAGGCCCCCCGCCATGGCGAGGAGCCCAGTACCTCTTTTCCGTTGTATTCGTTGTCTTGAACTGGTGTTCACCAGGGTGTTTCAGCTTTCCACCTTCACCGACACGGTGGTGCGGTTGTCGCTTTTTGCAGCCCTGATCTCAAGAATGCCGTCGCGATAGGAAGCTTCCAGTTGGTCGCGATCGAGCGGCTTGGCGAAGCGAAAACTGCGACTCCATGTGCCCGTCCGGAACTCGCTGAGCAGCTGCTGCGCATTGGCTTCTGCGTCTACTTCGGTTGGGGTTGTGTTGTCTTCAACGGGGATGGTGGGTTGTCGTTCAGCACTGATCACAAGCGATCGATCTGTGGCTTTGACATCAATGGACTCGTGGTCGACGCCTGGGAGTTCCAGTCGCACGGTGTAGCTGGTGTTGGTTTCGATCACTTCAGCAGCAGGAACGCGTTCAGCTTGTGAAACTTGCTGTTCAAGGCGATCCAGCAAATCAAAGGGTGATGTACGAAGGGTGATCATGGGTCAATCTCAAATTGGCTGTGAAATTCAGGAAGTTTGTGTTTCCCGCAACGTCAATCTGCGCTGAATTGATCTCAACTGGGAGTGTAAGAACCGCCCTTTTCGGTACGGCCTAGACCACCAGGTTCGGTTGCTGCTACTGAGAAGTCGTGAGAGCCGAACTGTGATGGAGATGGCTCAAATCGCCTCTCATTGAAAAGCGAACTGTCTCGCCTGCAAACTGCTTAGATCTCATCGCAAAGGACATTGCAAACGAAGAAGATTGAGGCCTTGTTCATTAGGCAAGCTTGGCTTTCTGGCTTCATTCGTGTTCGACCGCTACGGATGCGCGTTCAGATCGTGCAGCATTTTGATCTCGACCGATGAACGGATGGTCCATTGCGTGAGGCTTGGCAGGAGGATGGCTAGCAACCATTCGTCTTTCTATGGCTACCTCCGCCTCACGTTCGGCAGCTGGTCTCAGGCAGAGCCTAGGGCCGGGGATTTTGATGGCGGGGGCCTGTATTGGCGGGTCTCACTTGATGTCGTCCACAACGGCTGGGGCCAGGTTTGGCTTTGCGTTGTTGGGCCTGATCCTGCTCACCAATTTGGTGAAGTATCCATTCCTGCGAGTGGGCACACGCTTTACCGCAGTCACTGGATTGACGTTATTGGAGGGGTTTCAGCGCCGTAATCGCTTCTACCTCCCGCTTTATCTCCTGGTCAGTCTGGTGACCGGAACGCTCACAATTGCGGCGGTCAGCTTTGTGGCGGGGCTCTTGCTGACCAATGTGCCGCTTTTGGCGAATTTCAATACGTTCGGCTTGGCCATCGCCGTGCTGGCAGTGAGTGGCTTGATCCTTCTGCTGGGGCACTACCGGGCGCTGGATCGTCTTTCGAAAGTGCTGGTGGTTCTGTTGACCATTCTTTCCGGAGTGGCAGCGTTGACTTTGTTGTTCCGCGGCTCTGTTGGGGATGTGGCAGCCACCTGGGTGAGCACGACTCCCTCTCCTTGGACAGCAGCAAACTTGGCATTCCTGATCCCCTTGATGGGTTGGATGCCCGGTCCTGTGGAGATGTGCGTATGGCCGTCGTTGTGGATGTTCTCCCGCGCTCAAGACAGCAAGCATTCGGCTTCTTTGAAGGAGGCCGAATTTGATTTCAACCTTGGCTATGCGGTCACTGTTGTGACGGCTGTTTTCTTTGTGATTCTGGGCGCCTACACGATGTATGGCACCGGTGAGGGAATGTTTGCGGGCAGTGGGGTGTCGTTTGCTCAGAACCTCATTCGCCTCTACACCGAAGCGATGGGTGGCTGGGCTGCATGGGTGATTGTCCCGGCGGCATTCGCAGCGATGTTTAGTACCACGCTCACCTGTTTAGATGCATACCCACGCAGTATTTCAGCGATCCAAGGCTTGCTGCAGGGGTCCGATCGAGGTGATTTGGCCTCAGCTTCTCAGCAGCGTCGGCTGTCTGTGTGGTTGGTGCTGCATCTACTGGCCGCCTTGGTGGCCCTGCTGTTTGCGTTCAGTGGAGGGATTGGAGTGAAAGATTTTGTCTTCGGTGCGATGACAGGAAGCTTTCTGACTGCTCCCTTATTTGCCTGGATGGCGATGGACACGATGAACAGTGACTTGGTGGCTGTGGAGCATCGCGATGGTCCTGCCATGCGAGTGCTTACTTGGTTTGGTTTGGCCTTTTTGACAGGCTTCAGCCTGCTGTTTATCGGTTGGTCGGCTTTCGGTTGGGGTGCCTGAATCAGCAGTCAACCTGTTCACTTCAGTGATTAAAGCCACCACCAGCTGGAAAAAGCAGCGGCCTGACCACAGACTGCATTGCTTTCATTCCATAGGGGCCAGATTCGAGCGTTGTGGATCATGAAACGCCTACCCGCTTGATTGATTCGAATCCCGCAATAGCCTTTAAAGCCAGCATTTTGATGGGCTTGTTGAAGGGCGCTTGCACGCTCGCCTCGCGCACTTTCTTCAGCAGTCAGCCTGGAGGGCATGCCCACCATGGTTGCCCAGTTGTGCCCCCAGATCCGCAGGGCTGCGCCGTTGGCATAGGTCAGCAAGGGATCAGCGCTGTGGTCATGAGCCAACACGGCAATGGGGCTCGCGAAAAGCTCTTGCGCTGCGGTTCGATCGAACTGGATGCCCTGATCACACACCAGTAGGGGGTGAGCAAAGGCCTTTTGGTAGGAGATCAGCAAGCGGTTGATTAATGCCTGGGTATCGGCTCTCAACCAGGGAGCGCTGGTGCTTGGAATCATGCCCGTCATGGCTTAATTCCCCGCTGCCATCGCCTCCAACATGGCCTGTTGCGCCATGGCTTGTCCCTGGTCGCGCAGGTGCTGCAAGAAACGGGGGCGGGCCTCCGGGAAGCGAGGCTCTTCGGCCAGAGGCAGTTCACCTGCCGCGTCCAGTCCCGTGTCCCCTTCCATCGCTGGAGTGATCACCACCAGGTCTCCGTCGAGGCCAGCGTCGTAGCGCCACCAAAGCGTTGGATCGAGAACCGCGGGATGGGGGGGATTGAGTTCGCTACTGGTGACGTCGATCGCAAGCGCTTCTGCGTTGTCGTGCTGGTTTGCGCTCTCAGCAATGGCTTGTAGGCGATACGCCGCCAGGTCTTCCAGCAACTTCGCTCGGGTGCGACCACGCAGCTGAAACAACACAAATGGATCTTCGCTGAACCGTTCTCCCATCAAGAAGTAAACGGCGCTGATGTGTTTACAAGGGTTGGCTTTGTCTGGACAGCTGCATTCGCTCCTCACCTCTTGAAGCTTGAAGGGGAACAGGCGACGACCACTGGCAGCGAAGGCCCGCTCGATGTCGGCAGGCATGATCCCGGCCAACAGTTGAGCGGACCAGCGGGCCTTCATCGTGAGCGCTTCGAGCACGTAGCGCCAGTCCTCATCTTTCAGAACGTCGAGCCAGAGCTTCACCTTGTAAGGGTCTTCGTCGGTGCCTTGCACGCGGGCATGCACCCGCCTGCCTTCAAAGCGAATCGAGTTCACATGACCTTCTCGCGCGTAGGCCCAGGCCCGCTCCAAGCGCTTTTTGAAGCGGTAGGAATTGATGAGCTCCATCCACTGCTCAACCCACCAGGGTTGCTGGGAGAGACCGTCGTCACTGATCGAGGTGTTGATGCCGCCTGGTGGGGTGATGCTCATGCTTGGTTGTCCTCCAGGCTCACGAGTTCTTTGAGTTGTCCCATCTCAAGGCCCCCAAGCCAGTCTTCGCCGGAGCCAATGATGTCTTCAGCCAGTCTGGACTTCTCTCTAATCATCCGGTCAATTTTCTCCTCAACGGAGCCGCTGGTGATGAATTTATGCACCATGACGCGGTTCGTTTGGCCGATGCGATAGGCACGGTCCGTGGCTTGATTCTCAACGGCGGGGTTCCACCAGCGGTCGATGTGAAAGACATGACTGGCGCGAGTGAGGTTGAGGCCAACGCCGCCAGCCTTCAGTGACAACAGGAAAAGCTGAGGCCCGCGCGGATCCTCCTGGAAGCGATCGACCATCGCTTGCCGTTCACTTTTGCTGGTGCTGCCGCTGAGAAAGGGCACTTCACTGCGCCAGCGTCGTTGCAAATAATCCTGGAGCAACTTGCCCCATTCCGCGAACTGGGTAAACAGCAAAGCTCGATCTCCAGCTTCCATCACCTCGTCAAGGATTTCTTCGAGGCGTTGCAACTTCACGGACCGCTTGAGGAAATCCTCGCTGGCACCCTGCTCCTTGAGGGCAAGGGCAGGGTGGTTGCAGATCTGCTTGAGCTTGGTGAGCAGCCCCAACACCTGGCCATGACGTTTGCCGCGCGGTGCGCGCGCAATGGCATCCAGGGTGTCTTCAACGGTTTTGGCATACAGCGACTTCTGCTCTTTGCTCAGACCCACCCATTCGCTCAATTCCACCTTCTCGGGCAGATCCGAGATGATCGCTTTGTCGGTCTTCAGTCGCCTGAGGATGAACGGTCCCACCCGGGCTTTGAGGTCGCGCAGGGATGACAGGTCTCCATAACGCTCAATCGGCATGCGATAGCGATGCCGGAAAAATTCCTCCTCTCCCAGCACTCGTGGGTTGAGGAAGTCCATCAGGGCCCAGAGCTCGCTGACGCGGTTTTCCACTGGTGTGCCGGTGAGTGCGATGCGAAAACGGCTGTTCTTTTTCGGGCGGGCTAGGTCACGGGCGGCTTGGCTTTGCTTTGCAGAGGGGTTTTTGATCGCCTGCGCTTCATCGATCACGAGACCTTGCCAATCGTGACTTTCGAGCAGCTCACTGTCGCGTTGCAATAGGCCATAGCTGGTGAGCACGAGATCCACATCCTTCAGCGCCTTCTTCAGTGCTGCTGGGGTGCTGGGGCGTTTTGGACCGTAGTGCTCATGCACATTGAGCTCAGGTGTGAACGCTGTTGCCTCCCGCTTCCAGTTGGTGAGCACGGATGTGGGTGCAATTAAAAGCACCGAGCGCTTGAGTTCGTTTTCTGCCTTGAGGTGCTGCAGAAAGGCCAGCAGCTGGATGGTTTTGCCGAGGCCCATGTCATCGGCCAGGCAGGCGCCTTGGTCGAAGCGATGCAGGAAGGCAAGCCAGCCGAGACCTCGCTCTTGATAGGGCCTGAGTTGACCCGAAAATCCTTCGGGGGCGGGGAGGGGGTCTGGCGCTTTCTGCTGGTGGTACTGCTCCAGCACGGCTTGCAGCCGCGGACCGGCGTCAAATTGATGCACGGGCAGGCGCATCATCGTGTCGCCTTCGGTGGCGGTGAGTCGAAGCGCGTCGTCGAGGCTTAGGTCTGGATTGGCGGCGCAAAAGCGCTCAGCATTTTTTAGGTCATTGGGGCGTAGTTCGATCCAAGCGCCTTTGTGACGCACCAGAGGACTGCGCTTTCCAGCCAATCGCTCAAGCTCTCGTAGGGTCAGCGTCACACCGCCGATCATCAGTTCCCAGTTCCAGTCAAGGTTTTCGCCGAGTGTGAAGCCTCGAGAACGCTCGGAGAGTTCTGCCTTAATGGCGAGGCCAAGCCGGCTGGCCAGCCCTCCAGACAGGCTTGGTGGTAGGTCAACGCCAACGCCCACATCCCGTAGTTGTCGGGCTGCTGTGCGCACCAAAACAAACGCTTCAGCTGGTGTGAGCTGCATGCTCTCTGGCGTGGCGCTGTCCAGTCCGCGTTCGATCGGCTGGAACACGGTCAGGGCCCGTCCCATGCCCTCGAGCAAGACTTCGCTGGGGTGATCCACCTTGATTTCCCCGAGTTGGAGGCCGCTGGGGCCTGCAGCCCAGGCCGCTCCAGCGGGCAGCTTGAGGGTTGGATCTGCTTCCGCTTGCAGAAAGAAGCGCAGTGGCCAAAGGTCTTCATCGTCCGCTGGTGTAGCTAGCTCCAAGCAGGCGCGGGCTGCTGCCACATTTCCAGCGACCCCTTCACGCCAATGATGACTAGCGGTGGCGAGGCGCTCGGTGTCTTCATCGCTGAGTTGGAGCTCCCCTGTATCCGAGCTCAAGGCCTCTTCCCAGGCGCGGAGCAAGGGGTCCAAGCCTTCATGGTCAGGGGTAAAGCCCTTGCGCAGCTGCGCGTCCATCAGGTCAGCTAAAAGCGTGGCAACCCGTAGTCGTCCGCTGCGAGGCCGGCAGCAAGCCACAGGATTCGCGGCGCGCATGGCTTCTGGTCTAAGCCTGGTAATCCGGTTGCTGCGTTTGCCCGTTGGTTCTCGCCAAGGCAGGGCGCAGGTGGCAACGAGAGGGAGCCCTGAAGCGAGGTCCTCAAGACGGCGACGGTCTTCTTCCCGATTCAGGAGCGGCACCCAGCGGGCGCGATGGGGATAACCCTCGCCCTTGCTCAGCTCCACTTGGGGGAGCCAGCGGCTTCGGGCGACGAGGCTGAGGGACCAACGCTGCATGTGACTCCACCAGCGCAACTCATCAGCCAACTCAGGATGTCGTCCTGAAAGAGGAAGTTTGGAGAGCCAGGCAGTAGCCGCCATGGGTTCTATGGCGAGGCCCTGAACCTGCCAAGGCCACCACTCTGTTTGTTTCGGGATCGGCTCTCCAGCTTGCAAGGGAAGGCCTGTCCAGCCTGGTTCTTCAGTGCCGCTGGTCTCTGTTCCGCGTTTCTTTCGGGGCTTCACACTGCGGCTCGGCAGGGTGAGGCATGCCGTGGCATCAATGATGCCGTCGGGCAAGAGATCCCGTTCCGTCAGCAAGGCCCTGAGATCATCTGGGCTGAGGGTGAAGGGGTGAAGCGCAGGGGTTGTACTTGGGCCTGCAGGTTCGGCAACCCGCCAAGTATCAGCCCACACCAACAGGGCAGCTCGTCCAGAGCTGGTAGGAGTACGAATGGCCGGAAGCCAGGTGGCGTGCAGCAGGCTCATGGCCGCGACGCTGAGAACATGCGTTGGGTTCCGTAAAGCACGAGTGCACTGCCGATCAACGGCAACCACCCAATGAGGAGATCCAATACCAATACTGCCAGGGCATCGGCCCCTGCCAAGGGGGAAGGTAACGACATCCCCAGGCTTCGTAACCCACAGACCGCTCCCACGAGACCTGCGCGTAGGTGGGAGTCGTTGGAGTCCACCCGCTCCAGATGGAAGGCCAGAAGGCCATAAAACAATCCGCAGCCACAGGATCGGACCGCCATTTCAAGGCCAAATGGAAGGCTGCAAAGGCCTGCTGTTAGGCCAGCAAGGCAGGCCCAGCCCACGGAGAGGCGGCGCAGGCGATCGCGGCTGTCGGTGGCAGGAGACGGTGCGACGACGGGGCGCGGCGGCTCAGGGGCGATCATGGCCTTTCGATCTGTTGTTGAAGCGGAATCCGCCATGGCTGTTGCACGTTCGTCGCGATCCGCTGCTGCCACCCCTCGCACAGGTGCTGAAATTCGGGCGGCATTCCTGAGCTTCTACGAAGAGCGGGGCCACAAGGTGATGGCAAGCGCCTCCTTGATTCCTGAGGATCCCACGGTCTTGCTCACGATTGCGGGGATGTTGCCGTTTAAGCCGGTCTTTCTCGGGCAGCAGAAGCGGCCAGCGCCGCGGGCCACCAGTAGCCAAAAGTGCATTCGCACCAATGACATCGAGAACGTGGGCCGTACGGCGAGGCATCACACGTTTTTCGAGATGCTCGGCAACTTTTCCTTCGGCGATTACTTCAAGCAGCAGGCGATTGAGTGGGCCTGGGAGCTGAGTACGGATGTCTTTGGTATCGACCCCAAGCATTTGGTGGTGAGTGTCTTCCGAGAAGACGATGAGGCTGAACAGATTTGGCGTGATGTGGTGGGGGTGAACCCCAAGCGGATCATCCGCATGGACGAAGCCGACAATTTTTGGGCGTCTGGCCCGACCGGTCCCTGCGGTCCCTGTTCGGAGATCTACTACGACTTCAAGCCTGAACTTGGTGATCAAGGCATTGATCTCGAGGACGACGACCGCTTCATCGAGTTCTACAACTTGGTGTTCATGCAATACAACCGCGACGCTGAGGGCACCCTCACGCCGCTCGCGAACCGGAACATCGACACCGGTCTGGGCCTGGAGCGGATGGCTCAGATCCTGCAGAGGGTTCCCAACAACTATGAAACAGACCTGATTTTTCCGCTGCTTCAAGTGGCGGCTGATCTTGCTGGGGTCGACTACCACCAGCTCGACGATGCAAAACAAACGTCTCTCAAGGTGATTGGTGATCACAGCCGTGCTGTGACGCAGCTGATTTGTGATGGCGTTACGGCGAGCAACTTGGGACGGGGGTACATCCTGCGTCGTCTCTTGCGCCGGGTGGTGCGGCACGGCCGTTTGTTGGGCATTCACAAGCCTTTCCTTGTCACGATGGGACAGGCTTCGATCGCGCTCCTCCAGGACGCTCATCCGTCGGTGCTTGAGCGGCAAGAGGTGATCTTGGCTGAGCTTCAGAGGGAGGAGTCGCGCTTTTTGGAAACCTTGGAGCGCGGGGAGAAGCTGCTGGCAGACGTTCTCGAAAGCAAGCCCAAACAGATCAGTGGAGCACAAGCATTTGAGCTCTATGACACCTACGGCTTCCCCCTGGAGCTCACCCAGGAAATTGCTGAAGAGCAGGGCCTTGATGTGGATCTGGCCGGATTCGAGCAAGCGATGGAGCAACAGCGTCAGCGGGCCAAGGCTGCAGCGGTCAGTATTGACCTCACGCTGCAGGATGCGATCGATCAAGTGGCGGCCGATCTCAATGCCACGGCGTTTGAGGGATATGAACTGATAGCGCTGTCCAGCAGCACCGTGCAGGCCTTATTGGTCAACGGTGAAGCCGCTGCATCAGCCGCGGATGGCGATGCGGTGCAGGTGCTGCTGGACAGCACACCTTTCTATGGCGAGGGCGGTGGACAGGTGGGTGATCGCGGTCTTTTGGTGGGTGATGGCCCTGATGGCAACGGTTTGATCGTCGTGATTGAGGGCGTCAGCCGCAACCGCGGGGTGTTTGTGCATAGCGGCAGGGTTCAACGTGGCCGCCTCGGAGTTGGTGATGTGGTGCATGGTCAAGTCGACCGCGCCTGTCGCCGTCGCGCTCAAGCGAATCACACGGCCACTCACTTGCTTCAAGCGGCACTCAAACAGGTGGTGGATCCAGGCATCGGCCAGGCTGGCTCACTGGTCAATTTCGAGCGGCTGCGCTTCGACTTCCACTGTCCGCGGGCGGTGAAGCCAGCGGAGCTTGAGCAGATCGAAACCTTGATCAATGACTGGATCAGCGATGCGCACCGTCTTGACGTCAATGAGATGGCGATTGAACAAGCCAAGGCTGCTGGTGCCGTCGCGATGTTTGGCGAGAAGTATGCCGATGTGGTGCGCGTGGTTGACGTTCCTGGTGTGTCGATGGAGCTGTGTGGTGGCACGCATGTGAGCAACACAGCCGAGATTGGTTTGTTCAAGATCGTGAGCGAGAGCGGTGTTGCTGCTGGGATCCGCAGGATTGAAGCGGTGGCTGGTGCTTCTGTGCTGGCGTATCTCAATGAGCGTGAGGTTGTGGTCAAGCAGCTTGGTGATCGCTTCAAAGCGCAGCCTGGTGAGATCGTCGAGCGCGTGTCGGCATTGCAAGAGGAACTGAGGAGCAACCAAAAAGCATTGATTGCAGCACGGGCTGAATTAGCGGTCGCGAAGTCAGCGGCCTTGGTAACCCAAGCCATTGCTGTTGGTGAGTACCAGCTGTTGGTGGCCCGTCTTGATGGTGTGGATGGTGATGGCTTACAGGGCGCCGCTTTGGGATTGCTGGATCAGTTGGGTGATTCCACTGCTGTTGTGTTGGGAGGTTTGCCTGATCCGAGCGACCAAGGCAAGGTGATTTTGGTGGCAGCGTTTGGGAAAGCCGTGATCGCTCAAGGTCAGCAGGCGGGCAAGTTCATTGGTTCGATTGCCAAGCTCTGCGGCGGTGGCGGCGGCGGTCGCCCGAATCTTGCTCAGGCGGGCGGACGCGATGGAGCCGCTCTGGATGGGGCGCTAGAGGCGGCTCGCGCAGACTTAAAACATTGTTTGGAATGATTGTCATTGCGGAGTTGCCTTGAGAATCATGCGATGCATTGTTCTTGTAGGGGTTTCGTGAATGATTCTCTAGATGTTTATCGTCTTTTTCTTTGGATGCAGACCTGGATTTACATTGACTTGGAATGCATTCTTGTTGCTGGCTTGCTCTGTGCTTCTTGGAAGTAGTGATAACTTCAACCAGCGCAATGGTTTGGAGTTAATGGCTTAGGAGGTCTCTTTAGTAATAAGTGTTTCCTTGATGTATTTCGGATGGGTTTGAATCAGTTTTGTAAATACGTACTTTGATGCAGACTGCTTTCAAGGTGGTCCATCAATCGTCGTGACTCATTAATACGCAGTTGTCCACTGCTGATTGCTTTCTCACTGGCCATGCGCAACCGTTCCAGGAGTTGATCTGGGTCGTGTTCCATCATTTCCAGCACGTCGGCGTTGGTGTCGCCACGAACAACATGATCCACTTGGTATTCACCGCCTGGGGCTAGGCGGATGTGAGCGGCATCGGTGCTTCCGAACAGGTTATGCAAGTTGCCCATTACTTCTTGATACGCACCACCGAGAAACATTCCGATCAGATAGGGCTCATTTGGCTTGAGTGGATGTAGTTCCAGCAGGGGCTTGTGCTGGCCGTCGTTGATGAATCGGTTGAGCTTGCCATCGGAGTCGCACGTCAAATCGGCGAAATGGCCAAGTCTTGTGGGCTTTTCGTTGAGACGATGCAGCGGCATCAAGGGAAAGAGTTGCTGGATCGCCCAGGTGTCTGGAGCAGAGCGGAAGATCGACAGGTTGGCGTAATAGGTTTCCGCCAAGACAGCTGGAAGTGCTTTGAGGTCGTCGGGCAGTTTTGTGTCATCAGATAAACGGTCGAGCAATGCTCTGGCACACGCCCAGGTGAGTTGTTCCGCCATGCTCCGTTCTTTCAAGCTCAGATAGCCGAGCCGGAATGCGGCTAAAGCGTCTTCTTTGAACTTGAGCGCATCGTTCCAGGCTTCCTGTAGGCGAGATGGGTCAACAGGAGTGTCGGTGGGTAAGGCTTCGATGCCTTGAAAGGTGTCGCGCAGATTGCGAACGATCAGAGGTTCATCCTGTTCAACTGGCGGTGCAGGTTGCTGCAGGCCACCGCTACCGAGAACGTTGAACACCAGCACTGAGAAATGACTCGCGATCGCTCGCCCGCTTTCGCTCACCAGCGTTGGTACGGGAATGTTGTTGGGTTCACACCCTTCTTTCACGGTGGCAACAACGTCGTTGGCGTAGTTCTGCAGGGAGTAGTTGGTTGAGGCCGCCGTGGCGGTGCGACTGCCGTCGTAGTCGATCCCTAGACCACCGCCTACATCCAAGTAGCCCATCGGCGCGCCAAGGTTATGTAGTTCTACATACAAGCGTGAGGCCTCTTGCAAGGCATCTTTCACAACGGCGATGTCGTTGATTTGGCTGCCCACATGGAAATGCAGAAGGCGCAGCTCACTGAGCAGGTTGGCGTCACGCAGGGCCTCAACTGCGCTAATGATTTCGGGGGCGGGGAGCCCAAATTTCGCTTTATCTCCTACGGAGCTACCCCAACGCCCGGTGCTGCGGCTGGAGAGTCGAGCGCGAATGCCGATGAGCGGTGCGGCTCCGAGCTCCTGGCTGGCATCGATGATGCGCTGAACTTCGTCCGGTTGTTCGATCACCACGACTGGCCTTCGGCCAAGACGTCTGGCGAGGATGGCGGTTTCGATGTACCGCTGATCTTTGTAGCCGTTGCAGATCAGAAGGGCCTCAGGGTCATCCATCAATGAAAGAGCGATCAGAAGTTCGGCTTTGCTGCCTGCCTCTAGTCCGAAATGCCAACGCCTCCCGCAAGTCACTAGTTCTTCCACCACGTGGCGCTGTTGGTTGCATTTCACAGGGAAGACTCCCTGGTAGCGACCGTCGTAGTCGTAGGTAGTAATGGCCCGTTCGAATGCGGCGTGCAGCCGTTCCAACCTGTCTTCGAGAATGTCGTCGAAGCGGATCAGGAGGGGCAGCCCAAGGCTGCGGTCCTGCAGGCCAGCCACCAGCTCCATCAGGTCAAGACTGCCGCCCCGGTCTCCGCGTGGTTGCACGCTCACATGCCCGCGTGGGTTGATGGAGAAGTAAGGATCACCCCAGCGTTCCAGCCCATAAAGCTGGGCGCTATCGCTCCCCGTCCAGGTGATGGAATCGGCGAGCACCATGGAAACGGACATCGATCAGATGGGGGGAATCTAAGGAGCTTCACCCCCATTGCCACACCGGTGCTTGCCAATTAGGGCATCTGGCGTTGACGATGACGACGGTTTTTTCAACGTTATGGCTGCCGAACGCTCTTTCATTGCTATCAAGCCCGACGGCGTTCAACGCGGTCTTGTCGGCGAGATCCTGGGTCGCTTTGAGCGCAAGGGTTTCAAGTTGGTGGGGCTGAAGCAGCTCACCCCAAGCCGTGAGCTGGCTGAACAGCACTACGGAGTGCACAAAGAACGTCCCTTCTTTCCTGGTTTGGTGGACTTCATTACCTCAGGCCCAGTGGTGGCCATGGTGTGGGAGGGCGATGGAGTGATCGCCAGTGCTCGCAAGCTGATTGGTGCCACAAAGCCTCTGGAAGCAGAGCCTGGAACGATCCGTGGCGATTTGGCGGTCAACATCGGTCGCAACGTGATCCATGGCTCTGATGCACCAGAAACAGCTGTGTTTGAAATTGGGCTTTGGTTCCAGCCTTCGGAATTGAGCGATTGGACACCTTCCGATCAAAGCTGGCGTGTCGAGGGCTGATCGCTCTTCGTTCCCATAGGTTTCTTGCCTGCTTGCCCTCGGGATTCATCCTCGAGGGCTTTTTTTAGCGATTCAGTCACTGAATCGGTCCCAGCGGAAGGCTCTGAGCAGCCTCATGGCTTCAGAACTTGTGGCATGGCCGGTGATCGTGTCTGCCAACAATTCTGTTGTGATTGCTGCTAGCAACACGCCATTGCGGTGATGGCCGCAGGCCAGCCAAAGCCCAGGGATTGGGCCTTGCCCCAGCAGTGGGCCCTCGTCCGGAGTGCAGGGACGAAATCCCCACCAACGCTCCATCGGCGGCCAGTTCACAGCATCGGGAAGCAGGGAGGCGATCCCTTGGTTGAGACTTTGTTGTCCTTGGGGCGTCAACCCTTCATTGAAGCCAGCCTCTGGTTCTGAGGTCGCTCCTACGACGACGAGACCATCTTCCCTAGGGACCAAATAGGTGCCCGGTCCAAAAATGATGTGCCTGAGTGCGCCACGTGGGGTTTGTAGTGACACCATCTGTCCTTTTACTGGAAACACCGGCAACTCAGGAAGCAACTGAGCGCTCCATGCTCCGCTGCAGAGGACAGCTGTATCGCAGTTAAGAGTCGAAAGGATTCCCTCTGAATCTCGGGTTCGAACCCCTGTGAGCTGTCCGTCTTGTTTCAGTAGCTCGAGAACTTCCACGCCTTCCTGGAAGTGCACACCCCGATCCACACAGGCACTTTCTAAGGCGCGCATGAGTTGACGGCGATTATCAATTTGCCCGTCCTGGTCGAAAAGGAGACCGGCCTGCCAGGCCGGTGCGATACCTGGCAGTAGTTGCTCAAGTCGTTGACGGTTCAGGGCTACTCCAAAGGCGGTGGTTGGATACCGATCCCTTTCATTCGCATCTTTGAAGGGAACCACAATTCCTGTGGCGCGAAGTCCGCAGGGCAGTCCGCTATCGGCTTCAATCTGGGCAACCCAGCGGGGAATGCGCTCCAGGCTCAGTTGGCCAAGTCGCAAGAGATCGCCAGTCAACCCTTCGGCGTGAGGGGCCAGCATGCCAGCTGCGACAAAACCAGCGGCTTCGTTTCTACGCCTGCTCAGCACGGTGACAGCACGGCCGCGTCGGGCGAGCTGATGGGCAATGGCGAGTCCCATCAGTCCGCCGCCAAGGATCAGCACTTGCTGGTTGCTCATGGTTGATTCCGCAGCTCCACCACGCTGAAATTCTTGCAACAGGATGGCGTCTTCCTTCTCTTCCATAGGATTGAGATGGTTTAACGACGTTCAAAGCTGATGGCGGCAACTGCAGCAACCCTTTTGCCTTGGGAGGCCGTGATCGGTCTTGAGACCCATGTGCAGTTGGGCACCAACAGCAAGATTTTCACGTCCGCTTCCACGACTTACGGGGATGACCCCAACACCCATATCGATCCGGTGGTGTGTGGCCTCCCAGGCACGCTTCCGGTTTTGAATCAAAAAGTGCTCGAGTACGCCGTTAAGGCTGCGATGGCGCTGAACCTGAATATTGCTGAACACAGCAAATTCGATCGCAAGCAATATTTTTATCCAGACCTTCCGAAGAACTATCAGATCTCTCAATTCGATGAGCCGATCGCAGAGGAGGGTTGGATCGAGGTGGAAGTTGCTGAAAAAGGAAAAGACACCTATCTGAAAAAGATCGGAATCGAGCGCCTGCACATGGAGGAAGACGCTGGCAAGTTGGTGCACGCCGGAAGCGATCGCCTGGCGGGCTCGACGCATTCGCTCGTGGATTACAACCGAGCGGGTGTGGCCCTAGCCGAGATCGTGAGCAAGCCCGATTTGCGCAACGGCCGGGAAGCGGCGGAATACGCATCTGAGATCCGCCGGATCATGCGCTACTTAGGCGTAAGTGATGGAAATATGCAGGAGGGCTCCCTGCGCTGCGACGTCAACATCTCCGTGCGTCGCGGCCCCGATGCACCCTTTGGCACGAAGGTGGAGATCAAGAACATGAACTCGTTTTCGGCCATCCAGAAGGCTTGCGAATACGAGATTCAGCGTCAGATCAAGGCCTATGAAACCGGTGAACCGATCGTTCAGGAAACGCGCCTTTGGGACGAGAGCAAGCAGCTCACCAAGAGCATGCGCAGCAAGGAGGGAGCGAGCGACTACCGCTATTTCCCTGATCCGGATCTTGGCCCGATTGAGGTGAGCGTTGAGCAGCGCGAAGCCTGGAGGAGTGATCTACCTGAACTGCCATCGGCCAAGCGTCATCGTTATGCCGATGCCCTTGGGCTCTCTCAGTACGACGCGCGTGTGCTGACGGACGAACGTTCGATGGCGCAGTATTTCGAAACCGTTGTTGCTGCTGGGGCAGACGCCAAGCTTTCAGCGAATTGGATTACCGGTGATATCGCTGCTTATGTGAATAGCAATCGTTTGAACTTCGTTGAATTGGCCTTTCGACCTGAACAGCTGGCGGAGATGGTCAAGCTGATTGATGGCGGCAAGATCAGCGGAAAGATTGCCAAGGAAATTCTCCCCGAGCTTCTTGAGAAGGGTGGTTCCCCTAAGGCGATTGTGGATGAACGTGGACTGGGGATGATCAGTGATCCGGCAGCGATCACCGCGATCGTGGAAGAGCTTCTGGCTGCTCACCCTGATGAGGTAGAGGCATTCCGTGGCGGAAAAAACAAACTGCAGGGCTTCTTTGTGGGCCAGCTGATGAAGAAAACCGGCGGCAAGGCTGATCCCAAATTGGCCAATCAGATCCTTAGTCAAAAGCTCAAGGGATAACGGCTTCTGATTGGTCGCTCTGCAGTAATGCGCGGCCATCGGCTGCGACCAGGATCCGCGTTGTCAGGGATGGAGGATCTCCGGCCTGTTCCCAGCCGGGTGTACCGCCAGGAATCTTGAATTCAAAGCCTTCTGGACCTGCATGGACGAGGCAAGGATTGTTAGTCGCACTCCCATACATGCAGGTCCCCGGGCGATAGACCCGCAGGCCGCCATTACGCCGAGTTGCGGCCCCGCGGGCCAGATTCAGGGCACGTCTTGCCGAAAGAGGATTGTTGCGGACAAACAGATTCACGGACTCCGGGTCGGGTGTGATGTCGACGTAAGGGCTGGGGCCGGTGCTGACCTCTGGCTCCGGGGTTGCAACGCTTGGGGGTTTCAGTGTGGTGGGCTCGCAGCTCACCTCGGGCGTGCTGAGGTCGACAAGGCTTGCCGCCACCGGACGTCGCGTGCTCCGCTCAAAACATTGATATTCGATTGGGTCGCTCTGTGCAGACTGCGCTGTGAGCACTAGCAGCGTTGTCCATCCCAGTGAGCAAGCCAACCGTTTCATGGGCACCTGGTGCATTAAGGCCTTGGAACGTAGTGAGCTTTTTGTCGATTGGTCAAGGCGTCTGATGTGACAGGGTCCGACTGAGGAGTCACGCGCGATGTTCATGCTCTGCCAATAGGTCGGCTTGATCTCTGCGCCTCCTGTTGCCTGGCGTTCGCCGCCGCTTCGGTCGTTGTCTGGAATTTGGTTTTCGTTGAACGGATCTGATCAATCAAGTGGCGGAGTTTCACTGAGGAGTTCACGGACCTGTGACGTCCAGCTGCGCGGCACGCCCCCGTTTTTGATGACACAGTCGGCAAGTTCAGTTTTGCGATCCATAGGCCATTGGGCTCTGATGCGTTGCTCGGCCGCCTCAAGAGAGAGCCGATTACGCGTCATTAGTCGCTGTCTTTGCTGTGTTGGCGAGCAGTGCACCACCCAGACCTCCGAGCAAAGACTCTCCAGCCCAGCTTCAAACAGCAGAGGGATCATCAATGCCACGACTCTCTCGCCAACATGCGTCTGCAGCTCCTGGTCGAAACGTTGTCGCACCAACGGGTGCAGTTGAGCTTCCAGCCAAGTCCGTTCTTGTGGATCACTGAACACGATGGAGCCGAGTGCCGCGCGGTCCAGGCCTTCGCTGAGCTCGCTCTGTACTTTTGCGCCGTAGCGCTCCAGCACCGCACGAGTTGCCGGAGTGCCCGGAGCTAAAGCTTCATGGGCATAGAGATCTGCATCCAGAACGGCAATGCCCTGTTGTTCTAGAAAACGGCCAACGCTGCTTTTGCCACTAGCGATCCCACCCGTTAGGCCGATGCGCCGTTGCAGTCCTTGCCAGCGGTGTACTCCACTCAAGGAATTGGGCTACCTCTCTAGAAATTATGACCTTGCAGTCTTTCTCAGAGCTTGGCGATGCCATCCTTAGAAGCATAGAAAGAGCGGCTTGGTTGGCCTTGCACCCTGATCCATGACTCAATCTGTGATCTGGTCACCAATCTCTGGAGGAATCACTGCACCCACTGGCTTTGAGGCGGCGGGCTTAAGCGCTGGCCTCAAGCCATCCAGAAAAGCTGACCTCTCTCTTCTGTTGGCACCAGAAGGATCTGTGTGTGCTGGCACCTTCACAACATCCGTTGTCCGCGCCGCCTGTGTGGATCTTTGTGCTGATCGTCTGCAGGCTGCTTCCGGTCGCGTTCGTGCTGTGGTGACCAATTCCGGGCAGGCGAATGCCTGTACCGGTGATCGGGGTCTTGCCGACAGCCTTCTGATCACAGAAGCGGTTGCAGATCGTCTGGGCTTATCTCAGGACGAGGTCTTGATTTGCTCGACCGGGGTGATCGGTGTACCGATCGTGATCGATCCCCTTCTTGCCGCGGTGGATCCCTTGGTGAGCTCCTTAGCCCCTGATGGTGGTGGTGCAGCTGCTCAGGCCATCAGCAGTACCACAGTGATCGCCAGGATGACAAGCAAGGCGAACCAGCGCCAACGTTTGGTGGCGTTGGATCCGCCACCGCGTTGCTGAAGCGTCCGAGTTGGCCGGCTTCCGGCTGCCAGGCCGCAGTCCTGACAGATCAATCGGCCTGCCATGGAGCGATCGGCCCGGAACCGACGGCTTCCGCAATTCCGTCAGACGTTCGCGGTCACGGTCTCGATCTGTTCAGCATGGTCGCCTTCTCTTGTCCCCGCCGCAGCAAACCGTCAGATTTTGGTTGCCCCACCTGGATGCCGAGACTGGCAACGCTGGCATTCGGAGATGCTGTCCTTGTGATTGTCTGCCAGCGTCAATAAATAAGGATCCACATCAAATTCATAGCCGCATTCACAGGCCACGTGATAACGAAGTTTCTTCGACTTCTTCAGTTGTTTGAGCAGTGTGATTCGGCCAAAGGTCTGCCCTGCACTGAACCGTTCGAGTTTCTTGCGTTGGTCGGATGATTGGCTGATTCGGGCCTTCTTGAGCGCGTTTTGCACAGAGGTTTCGCTCCCCTTGCCGAGGATCTTGGCAATCTGAGCAACCGATCGCCCCTCCTCGAGATAAAGGCGTTTGATCTCGTTCACTTCACCGGCAGAAAATCCCGACTTGCTACCCATCCGTTTGCTTCCAGCCTTCTGATCATCTCAGTGCTTCGGATGGCCTGGCGTCAGAGGAGAGGATCACCATCCATGCTGGTGCGAACTCTGCTCCCGCCCCGGTGATTGTCGATCAGGCAACAACTGATTTCGAGCCGTTGTTCAACCGTCTCGCCGGATGCCCAGGGATGGCCCGTGGCCGGCGGCGTCTGGTGATTGTGATGGGCCAGTTGGGAGATTTCGATTCGATCGAATACGCCCAAGCCCTCGTTCCCAGGCTGGATGAGCTGACCAAGGCTGGCATCGCTGTTCAACTGTTCGCCATTGGCGATGCCTCCGGTGCTGATCGATTTGCAGCCTTTACAGGCTTTCCGCGGCAGCAACTAACGGTTGATGCCGCACCAGATCTGCATCGGGCGCTCAATCTGGAGCCTGGTCTTGTCTTGGCCGGTGGGCCTTGGCCTGGCTTTCTGCTGATGTGTGCTGGGGTTGGTTCTCCAGGAACGTTGCGGGAAGTGCTTCGGGGGTACACCGGTGATCGAAGTGCCGAGCAGATTTTCAGTGATGACGCATGGATTGAGGCGTTCCCGCTTCCGCGTTTTCAAGCTGCCATGTTTCGCCGTGTTGGGGGAGGCGGATTCCAGCGACCGTTCGAGTTGGCGACACAGCGGCTGCGCAACATGAATGAAGTGCTGCGCCATTGGCGCACCTACGTGCCGAAGGATGACTTCATCACGCAACGTGGAGCCACGGTTCTGCTGGATGTTGACGATCAGGTGCTTTACAGCCATCGCGATCGAGCCCTCCTCGGTTACTCGGAAACGATGAACCGCCCGCTTGCCTTCCTCGATGCTTATCTCAATGGGCAAAGCCGTTAGCGTTCAGCCTTGCAACTGCGGCATCGTCGATGACATTCACACTCCGGCGCCGCCGCCAGATCGTGGATCTCTACGTTGATGGCGGTTCGTTCGAGGCACCC
>ERZ802822.563-NODE-563-length-25389-cov-13.821113_pt1 | contig 25389 bp, 27 predicted proteins | sample MGYA00345649_ERZ802822 | MGnify/ENA primary metagenome ERZ802822 (study PRJEB30503, sample SAMEA104212359) | marine metagenome | biome: Westerlies Biome; feature: [SRF] surface water layer (ENVO:00010504) within the epipelagic zone...; material: water...
CCCTTAGGTTTCCTTTGTAGAACGCAGCCTTCCATGGGGTTCGTCCCTCTTCCACTGGTCTTAACGCTGTTAAGTGCATTGACCCCCGCAACATCGCCCCAACCATGGAGCGATGCACGCTTCAAGGAGCTCTTGGTGGAGGGAACAATCACGAGCATGGAGCAGGCTTGTCTTGACCCCATGGCGGCGGGAACAAAGCTGCGAAAGCAAAAGCTTCGCGATCGTCTGCTGGCGATCCACCCAGTTCCGGCAAGCTTTGATCTCACGATGCACAATGCAGGCGCGCTGTTGACCTGTGGTTCCCCGGAAGGAACTGCCTTGGTGCTGAATCGCTTCATTCCAGCCCGTGGTGACGAGCGTCGTCGTTGGCTGTTGCTCCGCTGGCAGGCGGCCGCAGCTGCCCTGGATCATCAGCAGGCGGCTCTAGCTCTGCGGCGTCTTGTCGACGGCAACGTGGCGACCCTCGACGACATCACCTTGGCGGGGTCCCGCAATGGCCTTGATGCTTTGGCCGCCCATGAAGCGTCGCGGGGACGGCTGCAAGCGGCTGCACTCGTGCTTCTTCAAGGTGACTTGCAGGGTGTTACGGGGTCTCGACGACGGGGGCAAGCGGCTGAGTGGCTTGCCGCGACTGAGCCTGAGCAAGCCGATCAGCTCCTAGAGGCAGCCCTTGATGAGGCGGCATCGAACCAGGCCTGGAGCTTGGCGATGGAGTTATTGCAGTTGCAGTTGCAGTTGCAACTGGCCGCTGGTGGTGATGGTGAGCGGCCTCGAATCAGGCTGGAACGGTTGGCGGCTCGTTTGGATGATGCCTACACCCTGTTGCAGCTCAATCCGGAGAGCAATCCGCCACCGTCGCTGCGCTCTCCGCGGGGACCGGGAGGCCATGCTGCGGTAGGAGAATCAACGACAGCACCGTCGCTATGACGCCGGATCACGGACCGCTTTTGTACGAAGGCAAGGCCAAGCGTGTTTTCGCTACGGCAGAAACCGACCAGGTTTTGGTCGAATTCAAAAATGATGCGACGGCCTTCAACGCTCAGAAAAAGGCCCAGTTAGACGACAAAGGCCGCCTCAATTGTCAGATCTCCGCCCGTTTATTCGAGTTGCTTGAGCAGCACGATGTGCCGACGCATTACTGCGGATTGGTGGATGACACCTGGATGCAAGTGCGGCGGGTTGAGATCATTCCGCTGGAAGTGGTTCTTCGCAATGTCGCGACGGGTTCCCTTTGTCGACAGACGCCGATCGCCGAGGGCACAGCGCTGGATCCAGCCTTGTTTGATCTCTATTACAAGGATGATGCGCTGGGAGATCCCCTGCTGACCGAGGCCAGGGTGCAGCTGTTGGGGGTGGTGAAGGCGGACCGTCTGTCAGCAATTGAACAACTGGCCCGTCGTGTGAATGAGATTCTCTGCCCATTTTTTGCTGCTATCGACCTTCAATTGATCGATTTCAAGCTCGAATTTGGGGTGACATCGGGGGGAGAGTTATTGCTGGCTGATGAGATCAGCCCAGACACCTGCCGACTTTGGGACCGCCGAAGCGCCGATGTGAATGATCGGATTTTAGATAAAGATCGATTCCGTAAGGATCTTGGCGGTGTGATGGAGGCCTACGGGGAGGTCTTTAAACGGGTCCAATCCCAATGCCCTAACCCACGCAACTGCCTGTAAGGTCAGCGGACATTTTTGTGGCTTCGGCCCTCATATCGCTTCGATGACCCGACGTACTCGCCGTTCCTCGGTTGCCATCCGTCGCGGAGTCTTGGGTCTCGTACTGGGTGTTCCGTTATTAAGCCAACCGCTTCAGGCTCAGACTTCAGAACCTGTTGGTGATCTGGCTCCTGACGAGACCAACGTCGAAATGGTCGATATTCAACCTGGTGAGGTTGAAGCTCCTGCGGTTGAAATGGTCCAAGTGGAGCAACCACGGGTCCTCATCTCTGAGGTCACGATCGAAGGATTGTCGGGGCACCCAGAGGAAGATCGCCTGCAGCTGTCTGCCTACGACGCCATGCAAGTGCGTCCTGGCAGCCGGGTTACTCGCGATGAACTTCAGAACGACCTCAACGCGATTCAGTCGACGGGTTGGTTCTCCGATGTGCGAATCGTCCCCGAGAACGGTGCCCTTGGTGTTCGGGTGATTGTGCAGGTGGAGCCATTCCCACCGCTTACAAGTGTGGAGTTGAACCCTGTTTCAGAAGAGTTACCAACCATTGTGTTGGAGGAGACCTTCGCTTCGGACTATGGGCGCACTCTGAACCTGAATGATCTTCAGCAACGGATGAAAACGTTGCAGGACTGGTTTGCTGCTGAGGGTTACTCATTGGCACGGATCACTGGCCCAGAACGGGTGAGTCCTGATGGAGTTGTGTCGTTGAAACTGACCCAAGGTCGTGTTGCTGACGTTGAGGTGAAATTCCTCACCAAAGATGGTGATGACGTTGATGAAAACGACAATCCAATCAATGGAAAGACCAGGGATTGGGTGATCACTCGAGAAATTTCAATCAAGCCGGGTGATGCATTCAACCGCAACATGCTTGAACGGGATATCAAGCGGCTGTACGGAACGCAGTTGTTCAGCGATATCAAAGTTACGTTGAAGCCATTGCCAGAGCAGCCTGGTGATGTGGTGCTGATTCTCGGGATTGTTGAACAATCCACGGGTCAAGTATCTGGTGGATTGGGATACAGCCAGTCTCAGGGTGTGTTTGGCCAGGTTCAGCTTCAAGACACCAACTTGTTTGGTCGAGCCTGGAATCTTGGTTTGAATGTGACCTATGGACAGTACGGAGGTTTATCAAACCTCACCTTTACGGATCCATGGATTTACGGTGATAACCATCGCACTGGATTCCGTGGCTCGCTGTTCTTGAGTCAACAGGTTCCCCAGGTCTTCCAAAGTGAAGACAATGGAAATATCCGTACGCTGAAAGATTATGAGGATAATGGCAGCCGTAATGCCTATGAAACTGGCCGTAAATATGGTTTCAGCGATAACGACAAAGTCCCTGGATCTGTCAACAAGGCGGACGACGAGTATCCCAATAAAAGTTGGTTTAACTATGAAGGCGATTCCATTGCGCTTCGTAAGATCGGTGGAAATTTTGCCTTTACACGTCCTCTGAATGGTGGCGACCCGTTTAAAGATGCTCCCTGGCGCGTGCTCGCCGGTATGGGGTTCGAAAACGTAAGGCCAATCAATTTTTCTGCTGATTCTCGTCCTTATGGTGTGGCGTCTAGGAAAATTAAGAGTGGAAAAGTTAAAAACAAGGATATTGTTTGTATTTCCTACAATTGTGCGGATAGTAATTATCTAACCTCATTCCGTTTCGCCGCCACCTACAACTCATACAACGATCCAACCAATCCCACGAGCGGAAGCTTTTTTACCGCTAGTACGCAGCAATTTATTGGAATTAACGAAGATTCCCCAACCTTCAACAAATTGCGCACCAGTTATACCCAATTCTTCCCTGTTGATTGGTTGAAGTTGCACAAAGGATGCCGACCCAAGCCAGGTGAAGCGGCTGATTGCCCCCAAGCGATTGGAGTTCAGGTGAAAGCGGGTGCTGCTATCGGTGATATGCCTCCCTACGAAGCATTTTGCTTGGGCGGCTCCAATTCGATCCGTGGTTGGTATGACTGTGACCTTGCTGTTGGCAAAGCGTTTGGTGAGATCACCCTCGAATATCGCTTCCCGCTGATCAGCATTTTCTCCGGTGAGGTGTTTATGGACGCCGGCACAGATTTTGATACGCAAAAGGATGTTCAAGGCAAGCCTGGATTGCTCCTCAATAAAGACGGTTCAGGTGTTTCTGTTGGTACGGGCGTGATTGTGAAAACACCGGTGGGCCCGTTGCGTTTGGAAGTAGCTACGAAAGATTTCACGGACGATTACCGCTTCAATCTGGGAATTGGCTGGAAGTTCTAGTGACCAACTGGCCTGAGGATTATTCGGGTTCATGGACGCTCGCCGGGCAAGCCGAGCGTTCTGGTGTCTGTCTTCACAGTGGTCATTCTTCAGTCGTTCAACTCAAGGGATCTGTCGATCCAGGCTTTTATCTGAGAGTTGAGGGCCATGATCAGGCTTTTCGCCTTTCACCCCATCAGGTTCGCGATAGCCAGCTCTGCACCACCCTGGATTTGGGCCCATGCAAGGTGGCCACAGTGGAACATCTATTGGCAGCCTTAGCTGGGTGTGGCTTAACCCATGTGGAAATCCAGCTTCAGGGTGATGAAATTCCCCTGATGGATGGTTCAGCCTTGAACTGGGTTGAAGCAATTGTGGAAGCTGGAATTCAACCAGCTGTCACCCCACGACTGCCCACCCCACCGTTGACTCAACCGCTGATTTGCTCTCGGGGAGGGAGTGTGATTACGGCGATTCCGGCCACAACATTCAGAGTGGTTGGGATTATTGATTTCCCTCAGCAAGCGATTGGGCAGCAACAGTTGTCCCTGGATCTCACCCCCGAAAGGTTCGTGAAAGAAATTGCCCCCGCACGCACCTTCGGCTTTCGCGATCAAGTGGAACAGTTGCGTGCAGCTGGATTGATTCAGGGTGGGGCCCTGGATAATGCCCTGGTCTGCGATGGTGATCATTGGCTGAACCCGCCGCTTCGTTTTCCAGATGAACCGGTGCGCCATAAGCTTTTAGATCTCATTGGAGATCTGGCCCTCGTTGGCTTTCCCCAAGCTCAGGTCCTCGTTTATCGGGGCTCCCACGGCCTCCACACCGATCTCGCTGCTGCCCTGTGACTGACCCAACGCCATCGAATGTCGTACTGACAAGCGAGCAGATCGCTGGGTTATTGCCCCACCGTTATCCATTTGCCCTTGTTGATCGGGTGATTGCTTATGAGCCGGGGGTTTCGGCAACGGCCATTAAAAACATCACGATGAATGAGCCCCAATTTCAAGGACATTTCCCGGAACGCCCCTTGATGCCTGGAGTGTTAATCGTTGAGGCGATGGCCCAAGTTGGTGGCTTGATCGTTGCCCAAATGCCCGATTTGCCCAAGGGGTTGTTTGTGTTTGCAGGGATCGATGGGGTTCGGTTTCGACGACCGGTGGTACCTGGTGATCAATTGATCATTCAATGCGAGTTGTTGAGCTTGAAACGCAAGCGTTTCGGAAAAATCAAAGCTGAGGCCACTGTTGATGGTGCATTGGTTTGCTCCGGTGAACTGATGTTCTCCTTGGTGGACTGAGGCTGATGACGGTGGAAAGGTCTACCCCACAGATTCACCCCCAAGCGGTGGTTGATCCCAAGGCCGAGCTTGGAACGGGTGTGGTGATTAGTTCTGGTGCTGTGATCGGTCCGCAGGTGGTGATTGGTGATCGCACCTGGATCGGTCCCAATGTGGTTTTGGATGGACGGGTCACCTTGGGGAAGGACAACAGGGTCTTCCCTGGTGCTTGTTTGGGGCAAGAGCCCCAGGATTTGAAATACCGCGGCGCCAACACGGAGGTGGTGATTGGCGATGGCAACACGCTTCGGGAATTTGTCACGATCAATCGCGCCACGGAGGAGGGTGAGCAAACCCGTTTAGGTGATCGAAACCTGTTGATGGCCTATTGCCATCTGGGCCACAACTGTTTGTTGGGCAACGGCATCGTGATGTCCAATGCCATTCAGGCGGCAGGTCATGTGGTGATTGAAGATCGTGCGGTGATTGGCGGTTGTCTCGGCATTCATCAATTTGTGCACATCGGTGGATTGGCGATGGTGGGTGGGATGACCCGTGTGATTCGCGATATTCCTCCCTATGCCATGGTCGAAGGTCATCCAGGGCGCTTGCGTGGATTGAATCGGGTTGGTTTGCAGCGCAGTGGACTCGCTGATCGGCATGAAGGTCGCGAACTCAAACAACTCAAAGACATCTGGAATTTGCTTTACCGCTCAGACATCGTCATGGCGGAGGCTTTGGTGCAGGCTCGCAGCCTTGAGCTTTTCCCCGCAGCAGACCATTTGTGCAGTTTCCTTGAGGCGTCGACCGCTCCGGGACGGCGCGGGCCGACCCCTGTCTTGAGTCATCGCTGATGGTGCGTCTGCTCATCAGCACCGGCGAAGTCTCCGGAGATTTGCAGGGCAGCCTGTTGATCCATGCCCTTAAAGCTGAAGCCTTAAGACGCGGGATTGAATTAGAGATCTTGGCCCTCGGTGGTCCACGGATGAAGGCGGCTGGTGCCGAATTGATTGCCGATACCGCCCCGATGGGTGCGATCGGTCTCTGGGAAGCCGTTCCGTTGATCGTGCCCACCTTGCGGCTCCAGGCCAAGGTGGATCGCTTGTTGGCACAACGACCTCCCGATGCGGTGGTGTTGATCGACTACGTGGGGGCGAACGCTCGGCTGGGCACTCGCTTACGCAAACTCCGTCCGACGTTGCCGATCACCTATTACATCGCTCCCCAGGAATGGGCTTGGCGCTTCGGTGATGGCAGCACCACCCAATTGCTCGATTTTACGGATCAGATTCTGGCCATTTTTCCTGCTGAGGCCGAGTTTTATGCCGAGCGTGGAGCGAAGGTCACTTGGGTTGGCCATCCACTGCTGGATAGCTTTCAAGATTTGCCGGAACGGCAGGAATCTCGTCGGGCGCTTGGACTTGATCCCGATGCCCCGGTCTTGCTTTTGGTTCCAGCATCACGGCCGCAGGAACTGCGCTACTTGATGCCGGCTCTGGCTCGAGCAGCGGCGATGCTTCAGCAGCGTTGCCCCGGCCTGCAAGTGTTGGTGCCCGCAGGGCTAGAGCGGTTTGAACAGCCCTTGGCCGAAGCCCTTGCGGCGGCAGGTGTCCGGAACGGTCGTGTGATCCCCGCTGCCGCCGCCGATGGTTTGAAAAAGCAGCTAGCAGCGTCGGCGGATGTGGCGCTTGGAAAGTCCGGCACGGTGAATTTGGAGCTGGCATTGCAGGGGGTGCCGCAGGTGGTGGGCTATCGAGTGAGCCGAGCTACCGCCTTCGTTGCAAGGCATGTGCTGCGCTTCAAGGTGGACCATATTTCGCCGGTGAATCTCTTGCTCAAGGAGCGCCTGGTTCCGGAATTGCTGCAGGATGAGTTCACGCCTGAGGCTCTAGTGGAGTTGGCTCAACCTTTGCTGGACGACGGCAGTCCAGAACGGAACGCGATGCTTCACGGTTACGGCCGGCTTCGCGCCACCCTTGGGGAGCCTGGCGTCACTACAAGAGCGTCTCGGGCGATCTTTGATCAATTGATGTGATGGTTCGAGTGATCGGCGTACTCCTCAGTGCCCTGCTGGTGTTCGGAGGGTCGCAGTCCGTTGCGGCGGCTGAACAAACGGCGGTGTTCGCTGGGGGTTGTTTCTGGTGTTTAGAACACGATTTGGAACACCTGCCAGGGGTGATTGACGCCATCAGTGGTTACAGCGGTGGCCATGTGGATCAGCCCACCTATCGCCAGGTGAGCGGAGAAGACACAGGCCATCAGGAGGCGGTGCAAGTGCGCTTCGATCCGGATCTGATCTCCTACAGCACGTTGTTGCGCAGCTACTGGCGCAATGTGGATCCCTTTGACGGTGGTGGTCAGTTTTGTGATCGCGGCGATTCCTACCGACCCGTGATCTTCACGGCTGATGCCGCCCAAGCCAAAGCTGCTGAAATGAGTGCGGCGTCGGCGGCTCAAGATTTAGGCCAACCACGTTCCGCCATCAAAGTGGAACTTCGTGGTTCTGCACCGTTCTGGCCCGCAGAGCGATATCACCAAAATTATGCCGAGCTCAACGACCTGAAGTATTCGTTCTATCGGTTTAGTTGTGGCCGTGATCGTCGCCTCGATGCGGTGTGGGGCCCCCAAGCCAGAACAGGGCAAAGTTGGCAAAATGCTACCGAATTGCAATGAAATCCTTAAGAAAACCAGCTCTATCCTTTTCTAGGCATTAAATAATTGAGTTATCAATTTTTCATTGATTTCTCAGTAAAGATGCGGGTTGTCCGCCATCGACGTTCCTGAGAAACATGTTTACCATCAGAACCGGAAGGAGGGAGATGTATGTATCTGCTGACCGTTAAGGATGGCCTCGGTACCCGCCACATAGGTCCGTACCCATCCCCGAAGCATGCTTCGGATGATTTGGATCGGATCTTGGAGTCGTGTTCAGATCGCGCCCGTTGGCAGATCCATGCCCTGGAAGTGCCCGAGCGTGTCGGTCGAGGACTTCACGCCATGGCGTCCTGATTAGGGGCGTTTGCGCCCTGGAAATCCACGGGTCAGACCGCTTTCCACCATCAGTCCAATGCCTGCATTGATGCAGATCAAGCTGAGGGTTCCATACCAAAACCAAGGCCCGCCGTCTTGCCCAAGCATTTGAACCACCTTGCGGCTGACGGCTTCTCCAAAAAGGCAGAGGCCAACTGGGAGCAGCAACACTCCCAATTGCGCCTTCAAATACCAGCGGATCGGTGACGAGCTCATGCTTGCGCGCATACCCAGTTCACCAGGGTGCGAACGCCATAGCCGGTCGCTCCGGCTGGGTTGACCCCTTTGCCTTTGTCGCTCCAGACGGGCCCAGCGATATCGATGTGGGCCCAAGCCATGTCTTGGCCAACGAATTCCTTGAGGAATAAAGCTGCGGTGATCGATCCTCCGGGCCTGGGTCCAGTGTTTTTCATATCGGCCAGGAGCGACTTCAATCCTTTTTTGTAGGACTGGCGCAGGGGCATGCGCCAGAGACCTTCGCCACCCGCTTCGGCGGCTGTGTCGAGCGCTTCAGCAAGGGATTCGTTGTTGGACCAATACCCAGCCATTTCATCGCCAAGGGCGACGACGCAGGCCCCGGTCAGGGTGGCTAGGTCCACCACGGCATCGGGCTTCTGCTCGCAGGCGTAGAGCAGAGCATCGGCGAGGGTTAGCCGCCCTTCCGCATCGGTGTTGTTGATCTCAATCGTTGTGCCATTGGCGGCCGTCACAATGTCGCCGGGGTGAACGGCGGAGCCATTCACCATGTTTTCGCAGGAGGCCACCACCATGTGCACCTCCACGCCGGCCGGCTTCAGTTCTCCAATGGACCGCATCGCCCCGAGCACGGATGCACTGCCGCCCATATCGAATTTCATCATGTCGATCTGAGCGCCCCCCACTTTGAGGTTGTATCCACCGGAATCAAAGGTGAGGCCCTTGCCCACGAGGGCGAGGCGACGCTTCACCGCTCCTTCTGGGCGATAAATCAAATGGATGAATTTGGGTGGAAGATCCGACCCCTGGCTCACTGCGAGAAACGCGCCCATTCCACGGGCTTCACAATCGGCTCGCTCCAGGATGGTGAGTTCCATTCCGTAGTCGCGTGCCAACGCAGCAGCGGTTTCCGCTAAGGCTGCAGGGGTGACGTAGTTCGGTGGAGCGGCCACAAGCTCGCGGGCCAGCTCAACGCCGGCGCATGTGGCATTAACGGATTTGAGGCCAGCGGCGGCAGAAGCCGGTAAGCCAATGAGTTCAAGGGCCGTGGGGAGGCGACGTTCCTCGGGTTCCTTCTGGAAGCGTTGATCGGCGTACAGCGAGAGGCGAACGGCTTCGGCGCTAATACGGGCTGCTTGATCTGAATCCTGCGAATCCCAGGGAAACTGAATGCCGAGGCAACCATTGCAACCAATCGAGGTCTGGGCAGCGGCCGCCGCAGCCGCCCTGATGCCATCGAGATCAATGGCATCTGCATCGCCAAGACCGATCAGAACGAGCCGCTGTGGGTTGCCATTGGCTAGGGGATGGAGCACCAGCTTTTGGCCCGTTTTGCCTTCAAAGGCCTGCTGGTTTAGGGCGCTGCTCACGCCTGGGAAGCGACTTTCCAGGTTCACCGCCGTGGTGGACGGATCTCCCTTGGGTAACCCAACGACCAGCACATCGCCGCTCCATTCCTGAACGTTGGTGGATGAGATGGAGAGCCGCATGGGCTGACGCCGAGTCAAACCACGAGCGTAGCGATCCCTCTAGACAACTAGAGATCGGCGGTGAATGGTGTGGCCCAGCGCTGTCTTGTTTCCTTATTAAAAGGTGGATTCCAGTGCTGGATCAGCTGTTGTTCGAGCCTGCGGCGGGCCCGTGTGTCCGTTGGGGCATCGGTGCAGAAGCGAATGCTGAGTTGATGGGCCATTTGGCAGCGTTGAAGGGCTTCGCCATAGGCAGCCAGATAGGCCTTGCAATCGTGCTCACCTTTCCAGCGCCGATCAGCGGCTTTGGTTTCCCCCACATAAAGAAGAAGTGGATGCTCAAGGTGGGGAGGACGGTCCAGCACGAAATAAATGGCGGCTCCCCGATGGGGGCTTTCAGCCCAGCGCCAGAAACTCAACGGGAGCGGGGTGAGCGCTAGGGGATCGATGGCTGTTGGGTCGATGGAAGTAGCGGCATCAGCAACGTTGCCGCCCAATAAATCGCCTTGACCCGAGCCACAGACGTCGCGGCGAAAACGTGGCGACTGAAAGTTGTGGAGTCGCTGCTGCCAGCCCCGCAGCTGCTCCGCAGTGATCGGGAGATCAGGAGTGGGTGTTGACCCCAGCGGAACGCCCGAGAACAGATCGCCTTGCATGACTTCAACCGCGGGGCGGGAGCGACGGGCCTGCCCGTCGCTGGCCGAAGGACACGCGACCAATCAAAGCCTCCACGCTGCTGGCCGGAAGGCAGAGCCGCTCTTGCAGGTCGGCTAGATCACGGAACCCGCGCAGGCGTCGCTCCCGCAGTAGCCCATGGATGCGTTGGTCTGGCCAAGCCAGGGATGTGAGTTCTTCGGAACTGGCGTTGTTCAGATCGATGCAGCTCTCTACCGGTTGGAGCGGCGCATCGCCATACCAGTTGAAAACAAGATGGGGTTCCCAAAGCTGGGCGAGATCGGTGGGAAGGTCGAGCAGACGAAACAGGTCGTCAGCGGCAGCGAATTGAACCCCCCCGCGCTGAAGTCGCACAAGAAGGTCGGCCATGTCGTCGGTGCAGCCGGGCAGTTCTCGCCACTGCTGTTGGCTGCCGCGGTTCACATCTAGAAACCAGTTGCTCGGAAGGACTGGTTCGGGTCTTGCAAGCGAGTGATTGGACGCTGCAGACGACCGTGCAGGGGGTAATTGTCCGGTGGCTTGCAGCACACGTCTGGCCAGCGGATCTAACCAGTGGCTGCGGGGCATTTCGCACCTGGGACGTTGGCGAACCTTAACGACATGCCCCGTCGGTTGCTATTGGAAATCTTTCACGATCGCTTCACAGCCCCCTTTTGTATTGATGTAGTCCTTCATCAGATCTTCAAAGCCAGGGCTGTTGTTCACCGTGCGGCGCTCGTCTTGACTCACCTGTTTGGCATCGAGAAAACGGTTGGCCAGTGAGAGGGCTTTTTCGGCCCCCATCGTTCCCGTCTGAATCAGGCATTTGGCGTTCGCTTGGGCAATGGTGACCAATGCCGTGGTGCGTTCCGTTTGCGCAGCGGCGACGCTTGAGCCAAACCCAAGCAGGGTCCAACCGATCAACACAACGGCAACGGCGTAACGAGAGCGCTTTTTTGATACCCGGTTGGAGTGGTCCATGCGTGCTTGTTTTGAGCTGTGGTGTTTTGAGCTTTGATTCAGCGATCGCTTCTGTGGTGCCAACGGGGAATCGGAGCGGGAGGGTCCACCAAGTTGTGCTGGAAGGCGATAAGCACGGCTTGGGTTCGATCTCGGGCTTCAAGTTTTCGGAGAAGGCTGGTCACAGCGTGTTTAATCGTGTCGATGGCGAGATGCAGTTGGTCGGCAATCTCTTGATTGCTGAGTCCCCGGCATAGACCTCGTAAAACATCTTCCTCTCGCAGGCTGAGCACGTCGCTTAAGTGTGATGCCATGCCGCGGCTGGGCCGGCGGCGGCTGTGCTGACACACCCCTGTGATGGTCGGGTCCATGTGGATCCCATCGCTATCCATGGCTTGGAGAACGCTCAGCACTCCACCATCGCCAAGGCGTTCACGGCTGCATAGGCCCTCGCAGCCAGAGGCGATCGCTGCATCAATGGTGCTCAGCAGGGGGCGCTGAATCAACATCAAGCAGCGCAGTTGTGGATGCTGGGCCTTCGCTGCGGCCACCAAGGCTGGGCCGGAGCCGCTCTCGAGCAAATCAGTACAAACCAGGAGTTGAACGTCGTTCGCCGTGAGGCAGTTGAGGGCATCCTGCTCACTGGTTGCAGCGCCGACCAAGGGGCCAATTCCCTCAAACAAATGCGTTAGGGCCGTAATCAAGACTCGGTCTGCACTGGCGATTACGGTGCGGCGATCTTTCAGGACAGGAAGGCTGCGTGTTCTGATCTCACGCATGAGTGGGATGTGCGCAGTGAGGTTCACTCGGGGAGATGGTGGTCACTTCGGGAATGATGTCCATGGGGTGAACCCGCACTGCCAATGGTGATAGGAAGTCTGCAGAATTTCCGTTAACGAACGACATTTCGAAGCGATGGCCTTCTTCGATTCCGACATCGTCCAAGACGAGGCCAAGCGCCTGTTTGGCGATTACCAGCAGTTGATGCAGTTGGGCAGCGAGTACGGCAAGTTTGATCGCGAAGGCAAGAAGAAATTCATTGAAACCATGGAGGAGCTCATGGGGCGCTATCGCGTGTTCATGAAGAGGTTTGAGCTGTCAGAAGACTTTCAGGCGAAGCTCACGGTGGAGCAGCTTCGGAGCCAGTTAGGGCAATTCGGCATTACCCCTGAGCAGATGTTTGAACAGATGAACACCACCTTGGAGCGGATGAAAGCTCAAATTGAGTTGCCCCCTTCGGACTGAGCAAGCACTCGTACGATCTCCCCACAGCTCCCCCATTCCCGTCCCCATGCCGGAGACCAGTCCGTCGTTGCCGTCATGGCTGAATCGCGGCATGGCCGACTTGTTCCCTGCAGGGGATCCCAGCGATGTGGATCAATCCTTGGCAGCGCGGTTAGCCGCGGCTGAAGCTGAGGGCCGTCCGTTGCGGGTGAAGTTGGGCATCGATCCAACGGGCAGCAACATTCACCTGGGGCACAGCATCCTGTTTCGCAAGTTGCGGGCCTTTCAGGATGCCGGTCACACCGCGGTGTTGATCATTGGCGACTTCACGGCTCGGATTGGTGATCCCACGGGCAAGAGCGCGACGCGGGTTCAGTTGAGTAAAAACGATGTGGCCGTCAATGCGTCCACCTATTTGCGACAACTTGGGCAAGACCAGCCCAAGGCCACGGCGCTGCTCGATTTTGAGACTCCTGGTCGGTTGGAGGTTCGCTACAACAGCGAATGGTTGGAGGGCATGGACCTTCCTGCAGTGATCGGATTGCTTGGCACCGGAACCGTGGGTCAGATGCTGGCGAAAGAAGATTTTTCGAACCGCTACAGCAGTGGCACTCCCATTGCCTTGCATGAGTTCCTCTATCCCCTCCTTCAGGGGTACGACTCGGTGGCGGTCAACGCCGATGTGGAACTTGGGGGCACCGATCAAAAATTCAATGTGGCGATGGGCCGTGATTTGCAGCGGCATTTCGGCCGCGGCACCCAATTCGGATTGTTGTTGCCGATCCTGGTCGGTCTTGATGGGGCTCAAAAAATGAGCAAAACCCTCGGCAACACCGTGGGGCTGGAAGAGGATCCCCTCTCGATGTATTCCAAACTTGAGAAAGTCGGCGATGCGGCGATCAACGACTACGTGACGTTGCTCACCGACCTCAATGTGGAGGCGTTGCCGGAGAACCCTCGAGAAAAGCAGAAGGCGATGGCACTGGCGGTGACCGCAACGCGTCATGGCATGGACGCGGCCGCAAAAGCCCAGCTCGACGCTGGAAACCTGGTGGGTGGTGCAGGTGATGCATCCGCTGATGTGCCTGAGGCCTCGTTGCTCGCGGTGAATTTCCCGGCGAAGGCTTTCTACTTGATGAGTGCCGTTGGCATCTGCGCCAGCAGCAGCGAAGCGCGGCGGCAAATCAAGGGGGGTGCTGCTCGCCTGGATGGGGAAAAAATTACCGATCCCAATCAGGAATTTGCCGCTGCCGCCGATCTTGATGGCAAGGTGCTGCAGGTCGGGAAGAAGACGTTTCGGCGATTGACCGTCTAAAGCATGGTGGTTGGGTTCATCGAAACAGCCATGAAGCCGGGCCATCTGTTGGATGATCTTGGTCATGCCTTGTTGTTGCCTTCGAAGCGATGCAGCCCTGTTGTGTTCTTGATGCTCAGGCTGGCTTGGCGGAGGGTCCCCATTGGTGGGCAGAGAAAGGTGTTTTTCTTTGGGTGGATATCGAAGCCTCGCGGGTGGGCTTATTCGATCCGGTTGCCCGGAGTAATCGATTTTTGGATTTGCCCTCCCATGTGGGGGCCGTTGTTCCTACAACTGCGGGCGACTTGGTCGCTGCGACGGCCCAGGGATTTGTGCGACTCGATCCTGATAGCGGAGTTGTGACCGCGCTTCACGACCCTGAACCTGGACGTTCGGAGCATCGTTTTAACGATGGCAAGTGCGATCCCTGGGGACGGTTTTGGGCGGGAACGATGGCCTACGACTTCAGCCCCGGTGCGGGATCACTTTGGCGGCTGAACAACGATTTCAGCTGCAGTTTGCAATGGCAAGAGCTCACGATCTCGAACGGTTTGGCCTGGAGCCTTGATCGACGGTTTTTGTATTTGATTGATTCGCCGACTTTGACGGTGATGGCTTTCCCCCTCACGTCGACCGGTGGGTTAGCGGACCATCCCACGACATGCATCACCATTCCAGCGGAGTGGGATGCCCTACCCGATGGGATGTGCATTGATGCGGAGGGAAAGCTGTGGATCGCCCTATTTGGTGGGAGCGCTGTCACCCGTTGGGATCCTCAGGATGGTCGGTTGATGCAAACGGTGGAGCTTCCCTGTTGCCAGGTCACCTCCTGTTGTTTTGGTGGTCCTGATTTGGATCAGCTGTTGATCACCACAGCGCGTCGGGGCCTTGATGCGCAAGCCCTAGGGGACCAGCCCTTGGCAGGAGGTTTGTTTCAGCTGAGCCTTGGTATGAAGGGATGCCGATCTGAAATGTTTCGAGTTTAGGTATGTATATCGTTCTTACCTAGATGAAGAGGCGGCGCCAAAAGTTTGGTTTTTGTAATTGTCTTTTGAAGTCATCTGGGTTGCTTAGGCAGTCTCTCCAGTTGCCAAAATTTTGTTGGAACAGGGCTTCGATTTTTGGTTCTTGGGCGATTCGAGATTCCAGGCGGTCTTGAACAGCTTTGTCGAACCAAGATGGTAAATCAGTTCCTTTTTTGGCGTGAAATCTTCGGAGATAATTGTGTTCAATAGTATCTTTTGAGGGGGATACATTGCCGTGGTAGCCAGCTTGTCGTGTGCAATCGCTGAGGCTGCGCCCATCACTGGATATGCTCTGGATTAAAAGATCGCCTGGGGTCTTGCAATTCTTGGTGAAGTGTTCAAAATCGATTCCGAGCACTTGCCCTTTAAGCCGGTTGCGGAGGCTGTTGACCAGGCTTGGGTAGTTAAAGTGAAAGCGCTGCTCAAGTCTCTGGTTCTGAAAATCTAAGAAGCCTTTGGCTGCAGCGAGGCGTCCGCTGGCAGCAAATTCCAGAATCGGATAAGTATTCTTTGCATTGCGTTTTGGGTCAGATAGTTGAGAATATAGAGAGCAATAAGATGAAAAGGGACTGCGAAAACAAAGAACCCAAGTGATATGTTTTATCCCTGATTGATATAAAGCGCGTTCAATTTTTTCTGGGTAGTCGTGGTGGAGGCGATATTCAAAGTTCTCGGCAGACACAAGTAAGCAGCCATCTCGCATGAGCTTTTTGCCTTTATGGGCAAATGTACGAATCCAGTCTGTATCTATCAGATTGGCGAAATGATTGTGATGGGGTCTTTTGCCTTTTGGGTAGTAAATGCCAGATTTTAATAATTCACCGGATGCATGATTGCAGATGCGCTGAAACGATGTAGTGCCAGTTTTATGGAGGCCGGCATGAATTACAGCGCGCAGCATCGGATGAACCGTGATGGTGTGGAGGAAGGCCCTGCAGGATGGAGGTAGATCTTGCCTCTGATGTGGCTCCGCTGCACTCTGCCGACCCCGCTAATCAAATCATTCTGGCCCTCGATGGCATGGCCCCTGATCAAGCGCTTGCTTTCAGTGCGCAGGTGGAAGGGTTGCGTTGGGTGAAGGTGGGGTTGGAGCTGTTCGTGCAGGCGGGGCCGGAGGTGGTGGCTCAGCTGCGGGAGCAGGGCTTGCGGGTGTTTCTCGATCTCAAATTTCACGACATCCCGGCCACGATGGCCGGTGCCTGTCGGCGGGCGGCTGCGCTTGGGGCTGAGCTGATCACGGTGCATGCCTGTGCCGGCAGCGAAGCTCTGAACGCCGCGCAATCTGCAGCAGTGGAGGGAGCTCAAAGCAGCGGCCAGCCCTCGCCAACTCTTCTGGCAGTGACGGTGCTCACCAGTTGGGAGGAGCAGCGTTTACAGCGGGAACTCGCCATCAGCCAAGGCATCGCTGCGCGGGTTTCGGCTTTGGCCCAGCTATCGGCCACTGCCGGTATTGGTGGATGTGTGTGTTCGCCTTGGGAGGCCGCGGCATTACGGGCTCAACATCCCGAGCCGTTTGCATTGATCACGCCCGGGATCCGCCCCGAGGGGGCAGCGGTAGGTGATCAAGCCCGGGTGATGGGGCCGGCTGAGGCGATCGCAGCAGGAGCTAGCCAATTAGTCATTGGCCGTCCAATTACCAGAGCCGACGACCCCAGTGCGGCATTTACCGCCTGCTGCAGAGAGCTCAGAACTTGAAGTTCAAGCCACCCTGCACCTGCCAATTGGTGCCACGATTGCCAGCCCAGAGCAACGCTCCACCACGGGCATACACCCCCATTGAGGTGTCGTTGAAATTGAAGGTGGTGTAGTCGAGGCCAAGTTCCACAAGGGCGGCATGGTCGTCGTTGCTATTCACGTTCCAACGTTTGCTCTTGCCGGATTCGAGATAGGTCACTTTTTGGTGGTCCCCGCTCATCCCCCAGTCGGCAGCCCAGCCCACCCGCAGCGAGGGCAGAAACAAGGAGCGTTCGCCATCACGGATGGGAACGGCGAACTTCACGGAGAGTTCACTCCCCAATTGATCGACTTCCATGTCATGGAAGCGGAGACGATCACGCCCGTCGGCGCCGTGTTCGCTGAACTTGTCGAGGCTGGTGTTGGTGTAACTCAGGTGGGCTTGGGGTTCGATGATCCAGTCACCGCTCTGTAGTGGCGCCCCGATGTTGAGCACACCAGTCCAGGAATTGCCGCTTCGGTCTCCCTTGGCGGTTTCACCATCGATCTTGCGGCGGTGCTCTCCGGAGTAACCACCGGCGCTGACCATGCCGCGCAAGTAGACGTTGCGGGTCCAGTACTCGGCGAAGGCGCCACCACCCCAACCATCGGTATCCCAGCTACCGCGTGCACCATCTGTGGCGTTTATTACCGCATAGGTGCCGAAAAGGCCGATCCGGGTTTCATCGCTGATCGGAATGTCGATACCGAGCTGCCCGCCACCATTGCTGAAGTTGGCGTAGCGATCGCCAGCGGCACCGTTGCTGATGCCACCACCAAAGCCGCGCACCCAAGCGTTTACCCCGGGCGCATTCACCTCGTTGGTGAACAGCAGGCTGTGGGGCTCCACAATCTCTTCGTAGCGCAGACCATCCACTGTGATGACCATGCCATCTGCATCGGAATCGGCTTCGATGCCAACGGCATCGATCTGGGCCATGTCGTCGTGATCGAGCGTCCGCTCGAGGTACGTCTCTGCTTCAGCGTCATCGAGCTGATCGGTCTTGAACCAGAGCGGACGCAGTGGTTCAGCCGGGCTGCTTGCTTCGGGCGTGGGGATTGGTGTCGGTATCGGCGTGGGTTCTGGAGCAACCTCCTCCACCATCTCCTGGAATTGCCGATAGGGCGGAGCAGGCGGGAATTGAGTGCAGGGCCCAAAGCACGACGGCACAATCACCGTTTGTTTGGGCTTGTCTGGCTTATTCGACCTCTTGGATGTCTTCGATTGATTCGGCTGCTTGGGCTGGTCCGGTTCCTCCGGTGTTGAATCCGGCAGGCAGACTTCGCTGCCAAAAGGATCGACTGTGCAGCTCTCGGCTTGGACCGGTTGATGCGCTACCACAAGCTCCAACAGCAACAGACCCACTCCCCCAGCCAGGAGCATTTGCAGTTTTGGGAGTGGGCGCCAGAACATCTCGCTGCGGTGAATGCCTCAAATAAGTTTGACAACCGCGAGGGTGGTTGGTCGTATGAAGTATTCAACAGCTTTGGATTGCCTGATTTCCTTGGTTGATTTAACCCCTGATCGAGAGATTTTTATTTGGCGAAGATTGCTGCTTTAGCCCTTGGCTTTTTGCCCGATCTTGGGTTCCGTGCCCGCCAGCAGCCGCTCAATGTTGCTGCGGTGGCGCCAAAGCACCATCAGGCTGGCTACCAACGACAAAAGCACGTAGGCGCTGCTGCCACCGGAGGTGAGCATCAGCACCGGCAGACCGATGGCGGCCACCACGCTGGACAGCGACACGATCCGGCTGAGGCTGATCACGGCCATGAACAACCCCAAGCATGCAAGTCCAACGGGCCAGGCCAGACCCAGGAACATCCCCAGGCCAGTGGCAACGGCTTTGCCGCCTTTCCAGCCCAGCCATACGGGCCAGATGTGACCGGCCAGAGCGGCCAGCCCCGCCAGCACCTGCACCCAGTCGTTCAGCCCAAAGCTTTTGGCCAGCAGCACGGCTAATGCCCCTTTGCCCACATCCAGCAGGAACACCACCAACGCTGGGCCCTTGCCCACATTGCGCAGCACATTGGTAGCACCGGTGCTGCCGGAGCCGCAGTCGCGCAGGTCGATGCCCTTGAGCCAGCGCCCGGCGAGGTAGCCGTTGGGCATCGAGCCCAGCAGATAGCCAAGCGCTAGAAGCAACAGTGAAGAGAGCAGCATCAGAGGAGGTCGTCGTCGTCGGGCCGTTCGTTCGGTCCAGCGGCAAACGCCAGCCAGAGTGGAAACTGAAGCACAGGAATCGCCACCTCGCGCTCGGCGGTGTCGATCAAGATCAGTGGCACTTCGCCGCGCTCCTCCAATCGGTCGGCCCGTTCCACCAAAGCTTCTGATCGTTCAAACAACACGATCCCGCTGCTTGGTCCGAAGTCTTCTCGTCCTAAACCGAGGGCGTCCTGAAGGCCGCGTCGCCATTCGCCCAGCCGTTCGGGCGCCCCCGCCAGCACCAGGCATTGGAATTGGGCGCCGTAGAGCTCGCCGATGATCGCGATCAAGGCAGCGCTCACCAGGATGTTGCGGGGACGGCTGCCCCGACTGGGCTGGGCGCCCCGGCCGCCTTGGTTGAAGAACCAGTCTTCGAGCAGGGCTGTGTCCCGCGCGTCGATGCTGCGGCGCAGACTCCAGGGGTCGGCATACACATCGGGTTGTTGCAGAAACCGCTGCAGAGCACTGCGAATCAGGGCTTCGTCGGGGCGAAACGTGTCCGATACGGCGATCGTCGGCGCGGCATCGCTTGCGTTCTGACCCTCGCCCCCCTGTTGGTCTGATGCTTGTTGGTCGAGTGGTGAGGGTTGCACCACCATCGGTTGCACCACGAGCTCCAGGCTCTCCACCGACTGCACCAGGTCTTGCAGTGCTCCGCCCAGATACTCCTGGAAGCCCTTCACCCGCCGTGCAATTGCATCGGATTGCCCGGCAAAGGAGGTTTTGAGTTCGGCTTCGAGCTGTTGTTTGCGGTTGGTGAGCAGCGTGATCTCTGTTGATAATTCATCGCGGCGGGATTGGAGATCTTTTAAGGCCAGCTCCACCACGGGGTTGTCCGGGGCCGGCTGGTTCTCATCCGCAGCTCCAACGTCAGACGCTTCATCGGGCTGATCAACCGCGGCGTCTGCCGTCGGTGGTGCTTCAGGCGTCTGATCGGTGCCGTTGTTGATCGCCTCGAGCTCTTGATTCTCCATCGATCGACACGAGCTACACCAACTATTGCAACCGACCCTGCAGGCTCTGCAAGTGCAAAACAATGCCAAACAATTGAATGAGTCAGTGGCTCACAAAATCGTGAAGATTTCGATACGATTTCGTAAAAATATCGTGCTGATTTAGGGCTTTTTTTCTGATTGCGGTTGGGTTGTCTCGAGTGCGCCAACCCGTTGTTCGAGCTGTGCTCTTAGCTCGCTTGGGCTGAACAGGATGGGCAGAAAGTGAATGCTTTTGGTTTCTCGAAAGAAGAACAATCCCGGCAGCCAGGGGGCAAATAGGCGCCAGGCCAGCCAGTTTTCATAGGGAAAGCGGCGCAGCTCGCGGCCGTTTTGCCAAACGATCAGGGCGAGCTCTTCAAATTCCAGACGCAGGCTGGCGGTTTGGATGAGCAGGAAAAGGCCAAACAGCACCACCACCAGCGTTGGCCAGGGTTGACCTGGCAAAGGCAGTAACGCCGCTCCGAAGGCCACCACCAGCAAGGGCAAGCGGGGGTCTGGACGCAAGATCACGTTGGGCATTGGATTCGTCATGCGCCAAACAGCACTTGGGTTAACACCACATCCATGATGCAAACCAAAATTAGGATCATCACCACGGCACCTGTGGTGCTGGTACCGACTTCCTTCGGCCCTCCTTTGGTGGTGAGCCCCCATCCGCAGGAAATGGTGGCGATGATTAATCCAAAGACCAATGCTTTCACCAACATGAACGGCAGATCTTCTGGATGCATCCAGGTTCGTACTGACGTCCAGAACACTGAGGGTGGAATGTTGTAGAGCGCGGTGCTGGTGATTTGCCCCGACCAAACCGCCACGATGAAAAAGAAAAAGCACTGCAGAGGTGCCATCACCACAAGGGCGATCAGCCGAGGCACCACCAGGTATTCCACTGGGTCGGTGCGCAGCATTGTGATCGCATCAATTTGTTCAGTCACTTTCATAGTGCCCAGCTGCGCTGCGTAGGCAGTGGCGACTTTCCCGGCCAGCAAGCAGGCGGTGAGTAGGGGTGCGATTTCCCGGGCGAGTCCGATCGCGAGGATGCCGCCCACCGTGGATCCGGCCCCTTGTCGGGTGAGCTCTGCGGCCACTTGAATGTTGAAAACCGAGCCTGCAGCCACCGAGATGATGAAGACGATCAGCAAGCTGCCTGGGCCGGCTTCCATCAACTGATCGGACAGATCCACTGTGTTGATCCGCCCGCGCATTGTTGCTGTAACGGCTTGGCCGCCGATTAAAAGGCTTGAGCCCAAACGTTTCAGCGAGCGCGGCATTCTCATCCAGCGGAGCTCTTGAGATGGGCATGGCGATCGGGCCAGCCTCGCATCACTCCAAGGCCCAAGAGCACAAGAATGGCGGGGATCAAACCCATGCACAGCCTGACGGCCAATAAAGCTGTGTTGGGCTGCTCGATGAAATTTAAAGCCCCATCACAGCTGGTGGTTGAGATGTATCCCGTGAGCGACAACAGCAGGCCAAACACGCTCATGCTCAGGCCTATGACTAGCTTTTGGCCAAACACCATCCAGGCGGTGTAAAGCCCGGCGGGGCGGGTTGGATCCGCGTCAATTGCATCCGGTAGGAGCGACCAGGGGATGAGGTAAGCGGTGGCTGCTCCTAAGCCCACCAGCATGATTAACCCCACGATTGGGAGGTAAGCGGTGAAGCTGCTGCCTGTTTCCACCGGTTGCAGCAGCATCGACAACAGGCACGCCACGATCCAAATGCTGGCTCCCCAGACAAGTGCTTTGATCCGACCATGGCGATTGGAGAGCAGGCTCCAGAGCTGGAGGCCCGCCAGTGCGGCGATGTTGAACGCCAGCAAGAGCAGGGTGGAGATGCCGGCTGGAACGTGAAGCACCTGCACCAACCAGATCAAGGCCACCACCTGCATCAGCTGAAGCCCAAACCAAAGCAAGAGATAGAGCCCTAATACCTTGATAAAGCGTGGGTTGGTTCTGATGCGCCGAAATTGCTGAAGCGGAGCTTCATCGCTTCCGCTGGGGCGTTGGGCCTGTTTCGCGAAAGGTGCCAAGCCCCAGCAGCACAGCAGGGTTGTGCAGGCGGCAATCGTTCCGGCGATCTGGCCCATCAAGATGTAGCCACCGCCTCCTTCTCTCAGCACAAGAAAAGCAACGAGAAGCCCAATGGTTCCTGCCAAGATCGATCCGGTGAATCGAGCTGCGTTCAAGCGCGTGCGAATGGCTGTATCGGCTGTGAGCTCAGTAGACAACGCGGCATAGGGAAGATTCACGCCCGTGTAGGCGGTCATCAGCAGGATGGCCATCACCACGTAGTAGATCGTGCGTTGCATGAGGGTTCCCTCCGGCACCCACCACATCGCAGCGAGGCTGATCCCCAACGGCAGGGATGCGCCAAGCATCCAAGGCAACCGTGGCCCCCATCGGCTTTGGGTGTGATCACTCATCCAGCCAATGAGGGGATCGTTAAATGCGTCCCAAACCTTGATCACGGTGAGGAGTGAGCCCGCGATGAAGGCGGGCAAACCCGCTGCACAGGTGAAGAAGGGGAATAGGTAGAAGCCAAGGATTGTGGCGGCCAAGCCTGTGCCTGCATCTCCGAAGCCATAGGCCACCATCAGGCGACGGCGGGATCCACCCAGCTGGGCGTCTGACGTTGTCACGCGAAGAAAGGGGTCAGGCCGACAGTCATAATGAAGGTGTACTGACACGAGCACCACCTTTCAATAAAGGTAGTTTGTCTGTACTAGCGCGGGCGTTGTGTAATGGTAAGACCTCAGCCTTCCAAGCTGATGACGCGGGTTCGATTCCCGCCGCCCGCTTGATTAAAGCCGCAGGTTTGAGACTTCGTCTTGAGCCACAAGCAGCACAAAACTTCGGCTTTGCATGGGGATGGTGACCCCTCGGAATGGGACGGGTTGCTCTGGAAGATCCTTTGGCGATGGCAGAGACGTATCGATCACCCGCGTCCACGGCGACGCTGGGACAGGAAGTTCGAAATTCAAAGCTTCCTTATGGGCGTTGAAGCCCATCCAGATCAGGGCACCGTGGCTTCCCATGTGCAAGCTGGTGGCAATGGAGCGAGACCATGCCGCCCAATCCGGCTTGGAGAGTTCCACGCCATGCCACTGACGCCACAGATCAGTTTGATCTTGCGGATGTTTCTTCGTCGTTTCCCGCGCTGGGATCAAGGGGTTGAACAGCTGCGGTAGGGCCTGACGCAACTTCAACAGACGTGTGAGAAAGAGCTTGAGCTCCAAATCGCAGTGGTCTTCGTTCCAAACCATCCAGCCCAAAGGACTGTCTTGGCACCAGGTGTTGTTGTTCCCCCCCTGGCTGCGGCCCACTTCATCACCCATCAGCAGCATCGGTACGCCACGAGCCAGCAGCAGGGTGCTCAGCAGGTTGCGTTGTTGTCGTCGTCGCAGTGCCAACACCGCTGGCTCGGTGGTAGGGCCTTCGATGCCGTGATTCCAACTGTTGTTGTGGTTTTCGCCGTCGCGATTGTCTTCGCCGTTGGCGAGATTGTGCTTGCGGTTGTAACTCACGAGGTCGGCAAGCGTGAAGCCATCGTGGGCTGTGATGAGGTTCACGGAGCGACCCATGGCGACAGCCTTGCCGTCGTAGAGATCTGGACTGCCTTTAAAACGTTGTGCCAGGGCCCATGTGGTGTGCTCATCACCTTTCCAGAACCGGCGCAATCCATCACGGAAATGACCGTTCCAAGTGCCGATTCGCTTCGCTGGAAAGTCATTCAGCCTGTACAAGCCACCACAATCCCAAGGCTCGCTCACCAATTTGAGGTCACTGAGCTCGGGGTCCGCTTCCATCGCGGTGAATAGAGGGGGGTGGTCTAGGGGCTTCAGTTGTGCGCCCCGGCTGAGCGCAATGCCAAGGTCGAAACGGAAACCATCAATGCCGAGTTCAAGAGCCCAGCAGCGCATGGATTCCAGGATCAGCTGAGTGCTGATCGGATCGTTGGCAGCGATTGAATTGCCACAGCCGCTCACGTCGAGGTAGTCGCCGTCGCTGTTCTGGTGGTAGTAGGTGTCGTCAGCAAGTCCACGCCAACTCAGCGTTGGACCGTGGCGATTGCCCTCGGTTGTGTGGTTGTACACAACGTCCAGCAGCACTTCAATACCTGCGTCATGGCAGGCTGCGACCAAGTGACGCATCTCATCGCGACCTTGCAAGGGATCGTCTACTGAGCAGTAGCCGTGGTGGGGTGTGAACCAATTCAGTGGGCTGTAGCCCCAAACATTGTCCCGACCTGGAGGTGCATCGGCAGGGTCAAAAATGAACACCGGTAGGAGCTCAATCGCCGTCACCCCAAGATTTTTCAAATAGGGAAGCTTCTCAATCACTCCGCGATAGGTGCCTCGGTCTGATCGATCCACACCTGAATCACTCGCCCGGGTGAAGGCACCCACGTGCAATTCATAAATCACCGAACGTTGCCAGCTGTGTCGGGGGCGCGGGTGGGATTCGAAGTCGAACTGCTTCCGCTCACTCACCACCGCCTTGAGGCAAGCATGGGCATTGGGCGATGGTCCCGTGGCGAGGACTCTGTCGTAGACATCCCAACCGGTAATCGCTCGCGCTGCTGGATCCAACAGCACTTTTGATGGGCGAAAACCATGGCCTCCCGGTGCAAGGGGGCCAAACACTCGGTAGCCGTAGCAGCAGCCCTCGTTGAGTCCCTCCACTTCGACATGCCAGTAATCCCCTGATCGATGCCGCCGAGCATCAAGCTCGATCACCCGTTCAGGGGCCCCATCACTGCCATTGCGATACAGCAACAGCTCGATCCGATCCGCAGCTGGGGCTGCCAAGGAGAAATTCACTCCTCGACTTGTTGTACTGCTGCCCAAGGGCCAGGGCTTGCCGGGATGAATGCCGCTCAAGGCCTGGTGGAGATGTGGTCTTCAAACTAGTGGTTCGCTCCGCTCTTGAGTGTCATGACCATGACCACTGCCTTGGAGGCCGGTCGACCGCCGCAGCAGGTGCGCGACGACCTATGGCTTTTCCCGCCGAATCGGGATTGCCAGGGCGGTAGTTCCTGGTGGTTAAACATCGATCCTGAGCCGGTCTTGATTGACTGCCCGCCTTTGACCCAGTCCACGATCACGGCTCTGAAGGACTTGGCCGGGACGCGTCAGCCGCGAATTTTGCTCACCAGTCGTGAAGGTCATGGCCGGTTGCGACGGCTGCAGGAGCAACTCGATTGGCCGGTGCTGGTGCAAGAGCAGGAGGCCTACCTGCTGCCCAACGTGGAGCCCCTCGAATGTTTCAAGGATGAGCACACCACAGCCAGCGGATTGCGTTTGCTTTGGACCCCAGGACCGACTCCAGGCAGTGCCGTTGTGCTCGCGCCGGCCCCTGTTGAGCTGTTGTTCTGCGGGCGTTTGCTGACTCCACTGGCTCCGGGATGTCTCGGACCGTTGCGACATGG